>Ga0255079_1000123_pt1 | contig 19618 bp, 22 predicted proteins | sample Colum_Atlam_RepB_FD_188586 | JGI IMG/M metagenome (GOLD analysis project Ga0255079, IMG submission 188586) | Freshwater microbial communities from Columbia River, Oregon, United States - Colum_Atlam_RepB_8h | ecosystem: Environmental > Aquatic > Freshwater > River | place: USA: Oregon... | reverse complement strand
CCCTCTCATGAAACCCAAGCAGACCCAACCGCCACGCCCGCTCCCCCTCCTCCGCCGCGCCTTCCTCACCAGCCTCGACGCCGAACAGGCCCGCGGCCGGCTCGAGCGGCAGGCGTTCGTCCACCCCTCGCTGCGCACGCCATTCCTGCTCCCCGACGGCGACGCGGCGATTCGCGTCACCGGCCCCGGCCTCCACGGCGACATGCTGCTCACCTTCCGGGCGGACGGCGGCGCGCACGCCCTGACGGTGGATTTCCGGCAGGCGGACAAGGAGGCGGCGGCGGAGCTGCTGGCCGGCCTGGACGGAACGCTGCAGGAACGTCGGCTGCGCCGGCCGCGCCGGCGGCTGATGGGCCACTCGGTCGGCGGCTACCATGACGGCGTGGGGCACTTCCTCATCTGGAACGCGGGCATGCCGATGACCGAGGGACATGAAATCCTCGACGCCGCCATCGACGCCGCGCTGGGCCTGCGCTTCCGCGGCTTCGACGAGATCGGCCGGGCGATGCAGGCGCTGGAGTTCGACCGCCTCGCGCGCGTCGAGGGCGAGGACCTCTTCGGGGCGGACCGGGAAATCCCCGCCTTCCTGCGGCGCGGCATGCGCGCGGACCTGCGCGGCGCCGAGGCGGTGCGGGTGCTGCAGGACGACCGCAAGACGACGCTCGACCGCCGGATCCAGACGGCGCCGGACGACCAGGGCTGGTGCCTCCGGCTCCACCACCGGTGGGACGAGGACCGCCGCCGGCACGTCATCGGCTGGGTCTCCGAGGTCCGCGGCACCCCGCGGCGCCGGCGCGCCGGCTAGGCCCGGCGGGCGGCTCAGTGGGGTTCGTGCCGCTGCATCCGCTCGCCCCAGGCGAACAGGATCATCGAAACGAGGAAGACGCCATGGATGACGGCCTGCCAGAGGACCACCTTCTCGAGGTGGGCGGACATCGCCGTACCTTGGCCGACGTTATCGGTGATCGCGATGAAGCTCTTGAGCAGGTGGATGGCGGAGATGCTGGCCAGGCTGCCGGCGAGCTTGGCCTTGAGGGTGTTGGCGTTGATGTGGTCGAGCCAATCGGGGCGGTCGCCGTTGTCGCCGAAGTCGATGCGCGAGACGAACGTCACGTAGCCGCCGACGACCACCATGTTCACGAGGTTGGCGACCATCGAGATGTCCACCAGCGAGAGGATACCCACCATGATGCTGCTCTCGGTGGCGGCGGCGAAGCCCTCCAGGAGGTGCAGCATCTCCTGCACGCTCTTCCACGCGTAGGCGATGGCCGCGCAGATCAGCGCCACGTAGATCGGGGCCTGCACCCAGCGGCTGGCGAAGATGAAGTATTCGAGGCCGTGCTCGAGCTTCTTGGCGAGGCCGGCGTCCGTGGAGTCTTTGCCCATGCGGCCAGATTCGCCGTTTCCGGGAGCCCGTCAAGCCGCCGGAGCGGCCGAGCCGTTACAGAATAAAGCTAAAGGGAGGACGTCCGCCGACGCCGGTCAGACCCCGGCGCTCGCCGCGGCCTCGCCCAGGGGGCCGGCGTCCGGGTCGCGCAGGTAGGCGTCGGCCTTGGCGGAGACGATGACGCCGTAGTTGATGGTCCCCAGCCAGCCGGACATGATGATGCCGACGCTGCCGGCGTGGTAGAAGCCGCCGACCTGCTCGGGCAGTGCCATGGAGACCTTGAGGCCCTCGAACTTGGTGCCGAACGACGTGCCGCCCACGTGACGGACATAACGCTGGACCGTGCGCGGCGTGGCGGCCTCCGCGTGGTCGACCTTGGCGCGGATGTCGGGGATGAACTTCTCGAGGCCGCGGAAGGACTCCTCGATGACGCGCGCCTTGTGCGTCGCGTAATCGGCGTCGGACAGGCCGGCCCAGTCCTCGAACTTCTGGTTCACCGAGGTGACGATCGCGTAGCGCGGGTTCTTCGTGTGCGGACGGGTGTCCGGGTAGTAGACCGAGTAGGTCCGCGAGGTGGTATGGAAGTCGACGAGCTCCTGGCTCGAGAACGGCTTGGCCTCGGAGGTGAACACGAGGTCCCCGATGTGCGGGATGGTCTCGCCCTCGCGCACGCCCATGTAGACCTGGCAGGAGGAGGTGTTCACGCGGACCCGGCGGGCCTCCTCGAGGAACGGGGCCTCGAAGGCTTCCGCGCCGCCCATCTTCAGGACGGTGTCCTTGATGTTGGCGTTGGAGACGACGGTGGCGCAGGCGACCTCGGCTTCCTCGCCCTCGCGCGTGCCGCGGAGCTTCACGCCCACGACGCGCCGGCGGCCGGAGGCGTCCTTCGCGACATGGACCTTCTCGACGAGCACGTTGCGGCGGATGTCGACCCCGTTGGCCTTCATCTCGGCGGTCATGAGGTTGATCATGGTGTCCGTGCCGCCCTGGAAGATGAACACGCCCTTCGACATGAAGTTCGAGAAGACGATGCCGAAGGTGATCGCGGGGTCGTCGAGGGTGGAGCCATTGGCGTAGGCGATCGGCTCGAGGAGCAGGCGCTGGACGTCGGGCCGGCCGGGGAAGAACTGCTCGAACAGCTGACGCGTGGTGCGCGGGTCGTTGTCGTAGTAGTTCATCTCGCGCAGGTGCGCGAAGAAGGCCTCGACGGTCTCGGGAGCCAGCCGGAACTGCTCGATCAGGATGCGCGTGAAGTCGGCGCGGTCGAAGGTCGTGCGGACGTCGAAGTCGGGGTTGATGAACCGGACGTCGTGGAGCTGGTGGATGCGGTCCGAGATCCCCTTGGTCCAGTAGCGGCGCGTGGACTTGATCATGCCGTGCGGGAACCCGTGCAGCGAGATGTCGAAGACGTGGCCGCCGGCGCGCTTGAAGTAGGTGGCGAGCCCGCCGAGCTGGTAGTGGTGCTCCAGGAGCAGCACCTTGCGGCCGAACTTCGCGAGGTTGTTCGCGGCCGTCATCCCCCCGAGGCCGGCGCCGATGACCACGGCGTCGTAACGAGGAAGGAGGTTGTCGAACGGCGAAGGCATTGCGGGAAGGAGGAAGTAGGAGGAAGCAGGGGTTAAGGGAAAGCCGAAAGCGGTCAAACCGCCCCGCCGGCTATTTCCCCGCGACGACGAGCGACCAGCCGGCCCGCCCCTTGGCGAGCCGCACCCGGCGGCCGAAGAGCTTCGCGAGCGTGGCCGGCTTCAGGACGTCGGCCATCCGGCCGGCCGCGAGCGCGGCCCCGTCCCGGAGGAGCAACGCGTGCGTGAACGTGGGCAGGATCTCCTCGACGTGGTGCGTCACGAAGACGATGGCGAGGCCGGGCGAGAGCTTCGGGAGGCGCCGCACCAAGGCGAGGAACTCCGCGCGCGCGACGGGATCGAGGCCCGCGCAGGATTCGTCGAGGATCAGCAGCGCGGGGTCCGAGGCCAGCGCGCGGGCGATGAGCACGCGCTGACGTTCGCCCTGCGACAGGTGCCCCCACGGGCGCGCCGCGAGGCCGCCGACCTTCAGGAGCCGCAGGAGCCGGCGCGCGCGGGCGAGCGTCGCGGGCTTCGGGCGGCGCCAGAGGTTGATGAGGCCGTCGACGCCGCCGGCCACGACCGACAACGACGGTTCGGCGGGCTGGATCATCGCGGCGACCGAGGGGCCGACGAGCCCGATGCGCCGGCGAAGTTCGCGCCAGTCGCTGCGGCCGAAGGTCTCGCCGAGGACGGCCAGCGACCCGGCGGTCGGCGCGAAGTAACCGGTGAGCGCGGCGAGCAGCGAGGACTTGCCGGAGCCGTTGGGACCGAGGATCACCCAATGCTGGCCGGGCTCGACGCGCCAATCGAGTCCGCGGAGGATGACCTTGTCCTCGCGGGCGATGCGGAGGCGTTGGACGGAGAGGACGGGGCGGGAGTGGGCCGGCACGCCGCCAGCATGGACGGAAGCCCCCGCCGCTTCCAAGCCGCAAAGCCGATGGCTCGCGCTTGCGCCCGGGCCCGGGGACCGCTTAATCCCAACCATGCGCCCGGCCTCCCTCCTTCCCTGCCTCCTGGCGCTGGGCCTGTGCGCCGCGGAGCCCGCGATGTCGAAGGAGGATCAGGCGGCGTTCGACGCGCTCCGCGAGCGCATCCGCAAGGACAACCCGGAGACCCGGCCGGCCCCCGCGCCGACCGTGACCGGGCCCGCCGAACCGGGCGCCGGCCCGCGGGTGGTGCGCGTGCAGGTCATCCGGTCGGACCGGGAAAGCGCGGGCTTCGAACTCGTGCTGGTCCTCGACCTGCCGGTGCCGGTCCCGGCGATCATCCGCGGCTCCGGACACGCCGTCGGCGAGAAGCTGGAATACGAGGGCTCCTTCGAGGGGGCCGCGAAGTTCGAGGGCGCCTACTACCCTTTCCTGAAGTCGAACGCGCCGGCGCCGGTCGTCGTCGCCGCCCCGGCCGCGACCGCGGCCGAACCGGAGCCGTTCGTCGCCGACATGGACGAGCAGGGGCTCGAGACGGCGCCGGGGTTCAACGCCTTCACCGTCAGCAAGATCCTCTTCGCGGGCTTCGCCATCATCTCGATCGCGATGGTGGTGCTGCGCACCAAGGCGAAGATCGAGGAGCGCGCCATCAAGCGCCACCGCAAGCGCTGAGAGCCGCGGGCGCATGCGTATCCTCACCTTGCTGCTCGCCGGCGCGACGCTCCTCGCCGTGACCGCGGTCGCCGCGACCAACGCCGAAAAGGCCCGCGCGACGGCCGAGGCGATGAAGGCCGGCGGCGGACCGCGCCCCGCCGCCACCACCGGCGCCAAGGTCGTCCCGGCCCGCGCCGGCGCGGACGATTTCCGGCCGACCCCCGCGGACGCCCCGTTGGCGGCGGGCGGCCTGACCCGCATCACCTGCCTCTACCGCGGGACGGATCCCTACCACTACCAGCTCTGGTTGCCGGCGGACTACGCGTCCACGCCGACCCTGGCGCGACCGACGCTCTTCATCGCGGCGCCCGGCGGCAAGGCGACGATGGGGGAAATGGCGGACTGGATCCGGCGTCACGGCTACATCGCCGTGATGCTCGAGGAGTCCCGCAACGGCGACTGGGAGCCGACGGTCGGCAATTTCCTCGCGGCCCACGACGACGTCGTCAAACGGGTGCGCGTGGCGGAGGGCCGCAAGGTCGCCACCGGCCTGTCCGGCGGCGCCCGCGCCTGCTCGGTGTTCGTGGGCCTGCGCCCCGGGTTCGGCGGCCTGCTCTTCCAGGCGGCCGGCTACGCGACGGTCGGTCCCAACGGCGCCTCGCCGCTGCCCGGGATCAAGGCCCCCGCCTTGGCCGCCACGTTCGGCGAGAAGGATCCCAACTACGCGGAAGGGCCGCGCATGAAGCGTCTCTTCGGGGACCGGATGGAGCTGTTCGAGTTCCGGGGCGGCCACCAGTGGGCCCCGAAGGAGACGGTCGAGGAGGCCCTCGACTCGATCGACGCGCGGCTGCCCAAGTAGGCGGAGCCCCAGCGGAGGGTTGCCAAGGCCGGCCGGCCTCGCCATCGGTAGGCCATCCTCATGCGCCTCCTCCCGAGCCTGCCCCTCCTCCTGGCCGCCGTCGCCTTCGCCGCCGATGCGGCGCCGAAATTCGCCGACCCCAAGCCGCAAGCGTACCACCTCACGGCGCGCGCCAGCGAGGTCGACCCGCGCTGCCAGTCCCACCCCGAGGTGGGCTTCGTGCTCGAGAAGGACGGCAAGCCGCAGGACCTGCAGCATGCGAACGTCGACACGCGCGTCGCGCCCCGCGGACAACTCGTCATCTGGCTCATGGGTTACAGCCAACCGCTCGCCGACAAGGTCAACGGCTACGGCCTCCACCACATCCAGGTGGCCTACGCCCGCGAATGGTTCGGCAAGCTCAACACCGAGCCGGCCGACGACCCCCAGCACCTCGGCAACATCCGCCTCGAGGCGACCACCGGCGTCGACGCGAGCAAGGCCATCGACATCCCCGCGCCCGACAGCATGAAGGAACGGGCCTTCCGGTTCGTGAAGCACCTCGCCAAGACCCACCCGCAGGGCCGCTGGGAACAGTTCCTCGCCAAGGACGGCCAGGGCCTCGACTGGGAGAAGGTCATCGTCTCCGGCGCCTCGCACGGCGCGACGTCCTCCGCCCGCTTCGCCATCGCCCAGAAGGTGGCCCGCGTGGTGATGTTCTGCGGCCCCCGCGACCAGCTCGACAACTGGCAGGGCCTGCCGTCCGCCACCCCGGCGAACCGCTTCTTCGGCTACAGCCACGTCCTCGACGGCGGCTGGGCGGGCGACCACTACCCGCGTTCGTGGCTGCTGCTCGGCCTGAACAAGTTCGGCCCGATCGTGAACACCGACGAGGTGAAGGCCCCCTTCGGCCACTCGCGCCGGCTGATCACGAAGTTCGACGTCAAGGGCGACGCCAACAAGGCGCACGGCTTCGTGCAGGTGAACAAGAACGCCCCCAAGGACGCCAAGGGCAACTACCTCCAGGAAGATGTCTGGCGCTACCTGTTCACTTCCCCGGTGGACGAGGTGGGCGCGGCGGTCCCGGCCGAGCCGGAGACCCGCATGAACCTCCGCGCTTCTCCCAAGAAGAAGTAAGTCCCCGCACCGACGGCTTGCCCTCCCGGGTCACCCCCGGTTGGATGGCCCTTCTCCTCCCGTGGCCATCCGCATCGACCTCCTCACGCTCTTCCCCGGCATGGCTGACGGCTTCCTGCAGGAGTCGGTCATCGGCAAGGCCATGGACAAGGGCCTGATCCAATTCAAGGCGCACGACGTCCGGGCCTACTCCAAGGATAAGCACCGCAAGGTCGACGACATGCCCTACGGCGGGGGCCCGGGCATGCTGATGACCTGCCAGCCCCTCTTCGACGCAGTGGACGCCCTGGCTACCCCCGGCTGCGAGGTGATCTACCTTTGCCCCGATGGCGAGCAGTTGACCAACCCCTTGGCCAAGGAATTGGCCCAAAAAGAGCATTTAATCCTCGTTTCGGGGCATTACGAGGGCATCGACCAGCGTTTTCGGGACCGCAAGGTCACCCGCGAAATCTCCATCGGGGACTATGTCCTGACCAACGGGACCCTCCCGGCCTGCGTCCTGGTCGATTGCCTCGGCCGGCAAATCCCCGGGGTGCTGGGGGAGGAAAACTCCTTGACGGGGGACAGCTACAACGGCAAGTTGCTCGCCTTTCCGCAGTTCACCCGACCCGCCGTTTACGATGGTCTCGAGGTGCCCCCGGTCCTCCTTGGAGGAAATCACGCCGAAATCGACAAATGGCGCCGGGAAAGGCAAATCGAGAAGACTCAGCAACGCAGACCGGACCTACTGAAAGACCAAGCAACCAAGCCATGAGCAACCATCCCCTCATCCAATTCGCCACCCAAAGCCAGCTGAAGACCAGCCGTGGCGACGACTCCTTCAAGGTCGGTGACGGCGTCAAAGTCTCCACCAAGGTCCGCGAAGGCGACAAGGAGCGTACCCAGCTCTTCGCCGGCATCGTGATCCAGCGCAAGGGCGGCGGCATCCACGAGACCTTCACCGTCCGCCGCGTCTCCTTCGGCGAAGGCGTCGAGCGCACCTTCCCCGTCCACTCCCCCAACATCGAGAAGATCGAAGTCGAACGCGTTTCCCAGGTCATGCGCGCCCGCCTCTTCTACCTCCGCGATCGCCAGGGTAAGTCGGCCACCAAGGTTAAGGAAAAGCGCTTCGAGCCCTCCGAAGTCGCCGCCAAGTAAGCCGTCCCGGCCTACCGCCCAAAACCCCGCCTTTCGGCGGGGTTTTTTGTGCCCTCCGGACCCCCGTCCAGCCCGGCGATTGGGATCACACGCCATAAACAACTGATGATAAATGGCTTATTTTTAGGTTTTGCCATGGGCTGCCTGGAGCTTGGGGAAAAATTTCCCCGAATCCCACCGGGGAATGCTTGACTCCACCCCTCCCTCCTGCGTCTTTCCACCTCCCTCATTTTCCAACCAACATGCTACGCATCCGCCTCCAACGCTTCGGCACCAAGAACGAGCCCACCTACCGCCTCGTCGTCGCCGAACAGAGCATCCGCCGCGACGGTCGCTTCGTCGAAGTCCTCGGCAACTACAACCCCGCCGCCCGCGGTAAGGCCAACCCCCTCAGCATCAATGTCGAGCGCGTCGATCACTGGATCAAGCTCGGCGCCCAGCCCTCGGACACCGCGAAGTCGCTCGTGAAGCGCGCCCGCGCGGCCGCTCCGGCCAAGGCCTGAAGCTAGCACCACACGGCGGAAACGCCCCACCCTGACGACGTCACACCCTGCCCACCGGCAGGGTGTTTCGTTTGGCGGGGTCGCGGGTCGGGGCCGACCTCAGTTGATCTTCGTCCAGCCGCCCTGCCCATCCTTCTCGAGCCGCTGGAAGCCGGCCCGGGCCAGGCGTTCGTCGCTCACCGACTGCTTCATCGCGCCCTCCCCGTAACGGATGGTCAACGAGGGGGACTCCAGCACGCGGCGGCACGGCTCACCGGTCGCGGGGTGGCGCGTGAAGTCGGGGGCCTCGGCCGGCAGGTCGACCTCGAACTCGTCGCCCTCGGCGCCGTCGGCCTTCAGCACGATGTAGCGTCGCAGCGGCATGGGTTCACTTCTTGGAGGCCCGGGGGTCGAAGGCGTCGCGGAGACCGTCGCCCACGAAATTGAGGGACAGCAAGGTGAGCGCGAAGACCACCGAAGGGGCGATCAGCAGCCAGGGGCACTCCTCCATGATGTCGGCGCCGTCCTTGATCATGAGGCCCCAGGAGGTCATCGGGGCCTGGACGCCGAGGCCGAGGAAGCTGACGAACGCCTCGAGCATCATGACGCCGGGCACGGTCAAGGTGGCGTAGATCGCGATGATCCCGGCGAGGTTGGGGAGGTAATGGTGGGTGAAGACGCCGACCTTGGACTGGCCGAGCGCGACCGACACCTCGACGAACTGGCGGTTCTTGAGCGAGACCGTCTCGGTGCAGATGATGCGCGACATCGTCAGCCAAGACACGCCGCCGACGGCCAGGAAGATCATCCAGATGTTCTGGCCGAAGACCACCATGCAGAGGATCACGATGAGCGTGAGCGGCAGCGTGCTCAGGATGTCGACCGTGCGCATCATGGCGCGCTCGACCAGGCCGCCCGCCTGGCCGGCGACGACGCCGTAGAGCACGCCGAAGACGAGGGCGACGACCGTGGCGACGAGGCCGACGCCGAGCGAGACCGCCCCGCCCTGCAACAGGCGCGAAAGGACGTCGCGCCCGAGGATGTCCGTGCCGAACCAATGGCTGGCGCAGGGGGCGACGGCGCCGAGGGCGAGGTCCTGCTTCTGGTAAGGGTACGGCGCGATCCAGGGCGAGAGCAGGCAGGCCGCGGCGATGGCGAGGAGGAACCACGCGGCGAAGACGGCGGCGCGATCCTTGCGGAAGCGCTGCCAACCGGTCTCGGTCGGGCCCAGGGCGGTGGGGGCGCTCATCGGTCGCCGCCGCGCGCCACGCGCGGGTCCAGGGCCGCCTTGGCGAGGTCGGCCACGAGGTTGAGGACGAGCAGGGCCGCGGCGTAGACCAGGGTCGTGCCGAGGATCAGCGTGAAGTCGCGGTTGATGATCGAAGAGACGAAGAGCCGGCCGAGGCCGGGCACGTCGAAGAGCGACTCGACCACGAAGGAGCCCGAGACCAGGCCGGCGGCGGCGGGCCCGAGGTACGTGACCACGGGGAGGATGCCGTTGCGCAGCGCATGCACGAACCAGACGCGGCCCTCCGGCAGCCCCTTCGCGCGGGCGGTGCGGACGTAATCCTGGTTGCCGGCCTCGATGACCTTGCCCCGGGTGAGGCGGGCCAGCGGCGCCGCCGTGACGATGCCCAACGTCAGCGCGGGCAGCACGAAGTGGATGGGCGAGCCCCAGCCGCAGGGCGGGAACCAGCCGAGGCCGAGCGCGAAGACCAGGGCGAAGAGCGGCCCCAGCACGAAGGACGGCACGCAGATGCCCAGCAGCGTGAAACCCATGGGCACGCGGTCCAGCCAGGTGTTCGGACGCGAGGCGGCGAGCACGCCGACCGGGATGCCGATGAGGATGGCCAGCAGGAGGGCCGACAGGCCGAGCTGCACGGAGACGGGGATGCGCGAGCCGATGATCTCGTTGACCGACCAGCCGGGATACTTGAGCGAAGGACCGAGGTCACCCTTGCAGAGGTTGCCGACGTAGGTGACGAGCTGGGAGGGGAGCGGCTTGTCCAAGCCGTAATACTCCTCGAGGCGCTTCTTCACCTCGGGCGGCATGCGGCGGTCCTTCTCGAAGGGGCCGCCCGGGACGGCGTGCGCGAGGAAGAAGGTCGCCACCACGACGATGAGGAGGACCGGGAGCATTTCGGCCAGGCGCGTGAAGAGGTAGCCGTAACGCATCGGGGGCGGGGCCAGCGTGAGGCGGGTCAGGCGGCTTGCAAGCCTGCGGAAGTCACTTGCCGGCGGCGGCCTTCACCTTCTTCTCGAGCTCGTCGGTGGTCGGCGGCGGCGGCAGCCCGCGCGCGTCGGTCCGCGTCCAACCCATCTTGTTCGAAACCACTTCGAACTCCTTCGGGCGCAGCTTGCCCTCGGCCTTCAGGCGGGCTTGGCGCTCGGCGGCGTCGGCCTCCATCACGCGGTCGGCTTCGGCTTGGCGACGCTGATCGTCGAACAACGTGCAACCGGCGAAGGCGAAGGTGCCGAGCAGGAGCCCGAGTCGCAGGGGGTTCATGCCTCCAGATTACTCCGCGAGGTGGAGGGGGCTCAAGCGCGTACACGCGCCCGGCTCGCCGGGGAACCGCCGGCGATGGCGGGCGATGGCGGCGTAGACCGCGTCGCGCAGGAAAAGGGGGAGGAGGAAACCGACCCGGGCGAGCCAACCCCAACCCCCACCCAGGAGGCTCAGCAGGGTCAAGGCGGCCGTGGAGCGGACGAGACGGCGGGAGCCCTGCCAAACCACCAGGGTGCCCGGGTCGCCGCCCGGCGGCTCCCCGGCGATGCGGGCGGTCTGGCCATGGCCGGCGGCGAAAATCAGCCGGCCCTCCGGGTCGCGACGGGCGAACCAGACCGCGGTGGCATTGCACATCGCGCAGTCCCCGTCGATCAGGACGATGCAGGGCACTGGCTCCATGCCCCGACCCTAGTTCCAAGCCCCCCAGTTTAAAGGCCAAACCAGGGGCGCCGATAGGGATGAAACCGTGGGCGGAAAGCGCTTGTCATGGCCCCTCCGGACTGCCAAGTATGCCCTTCCTGCCCGTCGGAAGGGTATCCAAGTGGCTAAAGGTCGGGGACTGTAAATCCTCTCAGCTTCGCTGTTCGTGGGTTCGAATCCCACCCCTTCCACCAGCAGGACAAAGCCAACCCCCGTCCGGGGGTGGCCTCTTGTCGGCGGAAAACCCTTAAATCCGCGTTGACTAAGAGGGGTGGCCACGGCTTCCCTAATCCCTCACATGGCCAACATCAAAGCTAACCAGAAGAGCATCCGCCAGACGGCGCGTCGTGCCGAGCACAACAAGTCCGTCCGCACCCGCCTCAAGACCCTGGTGAAGGATTTCACCGCCGAAGCCAAGCAGGCCACCGCCTCCCTGGTCGCCTCGGCCGCCGACAAGGCCGCCAAGTCCGGTGTGATCCATCGCAACAAGGCGAACCGCCTCAAGGCCCGCCTCGCGAAGAAGCTCGCCGCCGCCAAGAAGTGATGCCGCTGCGGCGCCTCACCAACCCCGTCGCCTAGGCGCCGGGGTTTTTTTGTTCCCGGAACATGGACGTACCCGCCTCGATCGGTTTCCCCGTCGGCCTGCTGGCCGAGGCGCCCGTGCGGATGGACGTCCTCGCCGCCGGCCCCGGCTGGGTCGCCCTCGACAAGCCGGCCGGCGTCGCCTTCGACGACCACCCTTGGCAACAGAACGCCCCCACCCTCGTCGGCGGGGTCCGCGTCCAACTGGAGCAAGGCAAGGCGGAGATCGTGCGGCTCGGCCTCAAGGAACCCGGCGCGGTGTTCGGGCCGGAGCCGGAGACCGCGGGCATCGCCCTGCTCGCCGACCGGACCACGGTGCTCGCCGCCTGGCGCGAAGCCTTGGGTTCGGGCGCCTTCGTGTTCCGCTTCGAGTTCATCGCCCGGACGGAGGACGCCCCGGAGGAAGGCGGCCTCTGCGACCTGCCCTTGGCCATGGACGACGCGGAACGCCGCGCCGTGGTCTCGCATAAGCACGGCAAGCTGGCGACGACGCGGTTCGAGGCGGGCCGCGCCTGCGGACGCTGGCGGATCTGGACGGCCCACACGCCATTCCACCGCCGCGACCAGATCCGCGTGCACGCGGCCGAGGCCGGGCTGCGGATCGCCGGGGAACTCAAGTACGGCCGCTCCGGGCGCGTGACGCTGACGGACACCACGCCCAAAGGTCGCCTGAACAAGGGCGAGGACAAGCCGCTGCACCGCGGGTTGCTGCTCCGCCTCGCCGAGGTCGAAGGCGTGGTCGGCGGCGAGCGGATCAAGCTCGTGTCCCCGCGGCCCGACGACTTCGCGACCGTGGTGAAGCGCCTGTCGAAGGGACTCTGATCAGTCGCGCGGGAACGGCAGCCGGAAGCGGTCCGTCGTGCGCGCGTAGCCGTCGGGACTGTTGAGCCGCCCGATCGGCGCGTACGCGGCGTAGTCCACCTTCCACGTGGCCGGATCGGCGACGCCCGCCCGGACGTGGGCGAGCAGGATCTCGACCACGAAGAGCCGGTTCTCGCCGTAGCGCCGCTGATCGAGGAAGCGGCATTCCAGGGCCACCGGGCATTCGGCCAGGATCGGCGCCCGCACGAGCTCCGCGGCGCGCACGGCGAAACCGCCGCGCTCGACCTCGCTCTCGCCCGGCGGCAAGGCGCGGGCGCAGGCGACCATCCGCGCGGCGAGCGGCTCGTCGCAGAGGTGGATGACGCAGGTCCCCGTCGCGAGCAGGTTGGCCGCCGTGTCCTTCATCGTGCCGTCGTCCCGGTCCGCGGGCGCGAAGCCCGCGATGGGCGGCTCGGTCCCCAGCACGTTGAAGAAGGAGAAGGGCGCGGCGTTGGTCCGGCCGGCGGCGTCGATGGTCGTGACGAGCGCGATCGGCCGCGGGACCACGAGACCGGCGAGCAGCCGGTAGGCGCGTTCCCCGGGGTGCGCGGCGACGTCGAAGCGGTCCGTCATGCGCCGGGCGGGACATCCTCGCCGGCGTGCGAGGCCAGGGCGGCGCGGCGCGCGGCGTCGTGCCGGTAGGACAGCCAGAGGTAGAGGCCCACGCCGACGCAGATGCACGCGTCGGCGACGTTGAAGGCCGGGAAGCGGTAGTACGGGAGATGGACGTCGATGAAGTCGACCACGTGGTCGCCGAAGACGCGGTCGCGCACGTTGCCGAGCGTCCCGCCGACGAAGAGCCCGAACGCGAGCTGGCCGCCGCGCAGTTCGCGCAGCAGCGGCGCACGCCAGCGCCACACGAAGAAGAGGACCGCGAGCGCGAGCAGGACGAGGAAGGGACGGACGTCGTATTCCGAGCCGAGCCCCCAGGCCGCCCCCTTGTTGCCGACGTGGACCAACCACAGCCGGGGCAGCAGCTGGATGGGGCCCGCCCCAGCGGCCTCCGGGAAATACGTGTTGAACGGCAGATGGCGCACGACCAGCCACTTCGTCGCGAGGTCGGCGGCCAAGGCCACCACGGCGACGACCCAGAACGTCAGGTAAGGACGGAACCGGGAGCCCATGACGGACTCAGGAATCGCTCGGGTCGTCCTCGCCGCCGCCGCCGCCGGTGCCGAAGCCGACCTCGTCGCCGTGCTCGCCCAGCGGGTTGCCGCCGCGGCGACGGTGCGCGCGCCGGTTGCGCTCGAGCTCCTTCTGGCCTTCGAGCGAATAGCGGGTGAAGGGGACGGCCAACAGGCGGGCGGCCGGGATGGGCTTGCCGGTGATCTCGCAGACCCCGTAGCCACCCTTCTTCATGCGCTCGATCGCGTCGGCGATCTCCTTGAGGGCCTCCTGTTCGTTGGAGATCAGGGAGAGGGCGAAGTCGCGGTCGGCGGTATCGGTGCCGGCGTCGGCCAGGTGCTGCGAATAGCCGGAAAGGTCGCCCGCGTCATCCTTGCCCGACTTCTTGAGCGCGGCCTCGGAGTGGAACGCGAGCCCCTTCTGCAGCGCTTCCCGCATGTTGACCAGCAGGCTGTAGTAGCGGCGGAAACGCTCCGGGACCTGCTTGGACTCGTCGCCCGAGGTGGAACCTTTGCGGAACGGGTTGGTGCCGAGCAGGTCGGCGATCGTGGCGGCGGCGACGTTGTGGGTGCGATGATCGTCGGCGCGGGCGGCGGCGGCGGCCTTCTCGCGGGCCTTGCGCTCCTCCTCCGGCACCCAGAGGTTGAGCTTCACGCCCTTCTTCTTGCGGCTGGCGAGGTAGGCTTGGATTTCGGCGACGGTGTAGAACTGGAGCTTGGGCCGGGGCGGGGCGTCGGTGGCGGCCTCCTGGTGGTGGTCCTTGCGATGGGTCTCGAGGAGCTTCTTCTGCGTGTCGTGGTCGACCTTCGGGGTCTTGCCACCCTTGGCCGGCTTGGCGGCCTCCGGCTTGGCCTTACCCTGCTTGGGCTCCTTGACGACGTCGGCGACCGCCTTGCCGGTCTTGGCCAAAGGCTTACCCTTGGCGACCGGAGCGGGGGCCTTCACCGGGGCCTTACCCTTGCCCGCGGGGGTGGCCTTGGCAGGAGGGGCCACCTTGACGGCGGTCTTGGCCTTGGCGTCGACCTTCGGCGCCGGCTTCTTCGCCGGGGTCGGCTTGGCCACGGGCTTGGCGGCGGTCTTCTTCTTGGGAGCGGGCTTCTTGGGCATGGGAAATCAGGATTGGGGGTATTTGGCGAGGAGGGCGGCGCGGCACCGCGGAGATACCATACCGAATTTACCGGCGTCCACAAGTGCCGGGACCCATCTCCACGAACGCGGGCAGCGGACACCGCCGGCCTTGTCGACCTGACAGGCCAGCGGGGCGCCGGGGGTGGGGACGAAGGAAACCGCGGAGACGATCCAAAGCTCGGCGAGGGCATCCCCCAAGCCGGCCAGCAGACGGTAGTCGGCGTCCGCCGGGTCGCCGGAGACGACGACCGCGGCCTCGAGGGACTGGCCGAGCTTCTTCTCCTGGCGCAGCTTCTCGAGCGGGACGTTGACCAACGCGGCGAGCGCCTGCACGCGCGCGAAACCGGCGTGGGCGGCGAGGCCGGCTTCATCCTCCCACGCGGCGGGGGGCGCGGGCCAATCCTGCAGGTGCACGGAAGGCGCCTCGGTGTACTCGGCCTTCGCCACGAGGTGGGACCACGCCTCGTCGGCCGTGAACGGCACGAACGGCGCGATGACGCGGAGGTAGGCGCGCAGGATCAGGTCGAGCGCGGTCTGCGTGGAACGGCGCAGCGGGTCGGCGGGCGCCAGCGTGTAGAGGCGGTCCTTGACGATGTTGTGGTAGGTCGAGGACAGCGTGCCCGTGGTGAAGTGGGCGAGCGCGGCGGCGGCGCGGTGGAACTCGTTGCGCTCGCAGGCGTCGGTGACCTCGCGCACGAGGCGGGCCGTCTCGACGAGCGCCCAGCGGTCGATCGGCGAAAGCCGCGCGACGGGCACGGCGTCCTTGGCCGCGTCGAAGTCGTGCAGGTTGCCCAGCTGGTAGCGCAGCGAATTGCGCATGCCGCGGTACTGGTTGGACACGTGCTCGAAGATCGCGTCCGAAAGGGGGATGTCGGACTGGTAGTTCTCGGAGGCCACCCAGAGCCGGATGATGTCGGCCCCGTACTTCTTGACGTAGTCGTCGGCGGTCTGCGGCTTGCCGTCGGACTTCGAGATCTTCTGGCGCTTCTCGTTCACCACGAAACCGTGGGTGAGCACGGCGCGGTAGGGCGCGGCGCCCTTGACGGCGACGGCGGTCCAGAGGGAGGACTGGAACCAGCCGCGGTGCTGGTCGGAGCCTTCGAGGTAGAGGTCGGCCGGCCAGTGCAGGTCCTTGTGCTTGGCGCAGACGGCGAGGTGGCTCGAGCCGGAGTCGATCCAGACGTCCAAGGTGTCGGTGCCCTTGCGGAGATCCTTGGGCCAGTCGGCCGGGACCGGGGCGCCGGCGAGGATCGCCTCGACGGAGGAGGCCCACCACCAATCGCCGCCATGGACGGCGACCTGCCGGGCGACATGGCGCACGACGCCCGCGTCGAGGTACGAGTCGCCGGTGGACGGCGAGGTGAAGGCGGGGATGGGCACGCCCCAGGCGCGCTGGCGCGAGATGCACCAATCCGGGCGGCCTTCGAGCGCCCCGCGGATGCGGCTTTCGCCGGAGGCCGGGATCCACTGGACGTCGCCGACGGCCTTGAGGGCGCGCTGGCGGAGCTCGCCACGGTCGAGGCCGACGAACCACTGGTCCATGGCCCGGAAGATCAAGGGGGTCTTGGAGCGCCAGCAATGCGGGTACGAATGGGTGAGGCCCTCGGCCTTGAGCAAAGCACCCGCGGCCTTGAGCAGCTCGAGCACGGCGAGGTTCGCCGGGTTCTTGCCGTCGGTCTCGAGGACCGTCACGCCCACGAGCGACGCGGGCACGCGACCGTCGTCGGCGTAGGTGCCGTCGTTGCGGACCGGGCAATACGGCTCGAGGCCGTACTTGTTGCCGGTCTGGAAGTCCTCGAGGCCGTGGCCGGGGGCGGTATGCACGCAACCCGTGCCGGCGTCCGTGGTCACGTAGTCGGCGAGCACGACCGGCGAGGCGCGGTCGATGAAGGGATGGCGGGCGCCGAGGCCCTCGAGCGCGCGGCCGCGGACGCGGAAACCGTCGGCGGCCCCCTCGAGCCCGCAGTCGGCGACGAAGGCGTCGCGGCGGTCGGCGGCCACGAGGTAGGAGCGCCCGCCGTGGCGGACCTCGACGTATTCAAGTTCCGGATGCACCGCGACGGCGAGGTTCGCCGGCAGCGTCCAGGGGGTGGTGGTCCAGATGGCGACCGCGAGCGGGTGCGCGGGGGCGAGACCCTTGGCGGCGGGTTCCGGGACCGGGAAGGCGACCCAGATGGAGAAGGAGCGCTTGTCCTGGTACTCGATCTCGGCTTCGGCCAGCGCGGTCTCGCAGGGGATCGACCAGTAGACGGGCTTCTTGGAGCGGTACACCAGGCCCTGCTCGATGAAGCTCGCGAAGCCGCCGAGGATCTCGGCCTCGTAGGCGGGATCCATGGTGCGGTATTCCGACTTCCAATCGGCGAGGACGCCGAGGCGCTTGAACTGGCCGCGTTGCTTCGCGATGAAGCCGGCGGAGAACTCGGCGCAGGCCTTGCGCACGCCGAGGGGGTCGAGCGACTGCTTGCTGGCCTGGAGTTCCTTCATGACCTTGTGCTCGATCGGCAGGCCGTGGCAGTCCCAGCCGGGGACGTAGGGCGTCCGGAAGCCGCGCATCGACTTGTAGCGCAGGATGGCGTCCTTCAGCAGCTTGTTGAGGGCGGTGCCGATGTGGACATCGCCGTTGGTGAAGGGCGGGCCGTCGTGCAGGACGAAGGCGGGCTTGCCGGCCGCGCGGGCCTGGATGGCGTCGTAGAGGCCGAGGCGTTCCCAGTGGGCGATGCGGACCGGCTCGCGTTCGGCCAGGCCGGCCCGCATGGGGAAGTCGGTCACCGGCAGGTTGAGGGTATCCTTAAGTTCTTCGGCCATGATTACGTTTGGGCAGGGGCGAGGGGCGCGGACGCCCTTCGGGGCGGAGAAAGTGAACGGGACGGGGGATGAGGCAAGGGTGGAGATGGGGGACGGGGTCTTTCCCGGACGCCCCGGCGGCGGGCGGGATTGACAGGCACCGACGAAAGCCCACCAATGGGACCCCTGCCATGGACAACCTGAAGCCCAAGCTCATCACCACCCGGGGTGCCATCATCGACGTGGTCCTGACGGTGATCTTCTTCCTCTGGATGACCACCGTGCTCAAGAAGCACGTGCCTTGGGTCGAAGCCGGCGAGACGGCCGTCCTCCTCGGCGCCGCCTACTGCTCCCTTTGCCTCTCCGGCGTCCTTTGGATGGCCTTGAGCCTGTTCCGCGTCACCTTGGCGGACCAGATGCTCCCGAAGTCGCCCGACCAGCGCTGAACGCGCCCGTTGCTCCGCCCACCGGCCGGCTTCATCGCCGGCCTTTTTATTTGGGCGGCGGCAGGGGCGCGACCAAGGCCGCCTCGACTTCGGCGGCCAGCGCGCGGGCGGCGGCCCGCTCCTGCAGGAACTCGGCCCACCGCTCGGCGAGCTCTTCGGGCGAACCCTTCTCGAAGCGCTCGAGCCACGCCCCGAGGTTCCGCCACGCGTTGGCGTAGACCGGGTTCTGCCGGAGGATCTCCGCCCGGAGCTTGGCCAAGCGTCCGCGCAGGGCCTCGGCCACGGCGGGCAAAGCCCGGTGGCGGACGAGCGCGGGCCCATCGAACACCGCGTCGCCCTGCCCGAGGTCGAAGACGAACCGCGCCAACTCATCCAAGGCCTCGCCGGACTCGCGCAGGCCCAGGCTCACCGGCTTCCGCTGGATGAGGAGCTGCGAACGCATCGCCTGCCAGTCGGCCTCCTTGAGGACCGAGGTCGACCCTCCGGCGACGTGGCGGGCCAGCAGGTTGGCCGCCTCGCGCGGGTGGGCGCCGCGCCACGTCCGCCAGAAGAGGAAGGCCTCGCGCTCCGAGGCGCGGCCGGCGCGGAGGTCGGCCAGGGAGGCGGGCGATTCGCGCAATCCGTCGCGGTACCAGAGATCGACCAAGGCCGGCCGCAGCAAGGCGAGGGTTTCGGCGGCGAGCGCCTGGGCCAGCCAAGGCTCCGGCTCGGCGCCCGCGCCGCCGGTCAGGAGCGAGCAACGCCGGAGCCAAGCGCGGACGGCGGCCTCCGCGGCGCGCGCCGGGGCCGACTCCGCGGGACCGAGCCGCAAGGAGACGAGGACCTGGCCGGCCAGCACGCGCACATCGACGTCGGCCAGCTTGGGCAGGTCGACCAGTTCGACGCGCGCCTTGGGCGGGGGCAAGGGCGCGAGTCCGTAGGCGAACTCCAGGTGCCGCTCGAGCGCCGCGAAATGGGCCGCGACGAAGCTGACCTCATCGAGGCGCTCCCCGACGACGACCGCGAAGCGCGTGTCGCTGAGGAAGACGCGCGGCGCGGCGTCCGCCGGGGCCGGTGGCGCGGACGGCGGCGGCGCGACCTCGGGCGTGGCCGCCGCCAGGCACGCGCAGGTGGCCAGGGCGGTCCACATCTTCAGGCGCCGCTGAAATGACTTTCGTCGAGTTCGACGGTCTCGCCGCCGGAAAGGTGGATCGGCTCGCCGAGCGGAGACTGGTCGTTCTTCCAGACCTCGACCGTCGCCGGGGCGTCGGGCTGCGGGCAGACCCACTGCCAGCGACCGATGCCGAGGAAGTTCATCGGGGTGCCGTGGTCGGCGCTGAGGCCCGGGCCGCTCCCACGGACGAAGGGCTTGTTGCCGATGCCGATCATGAGGTTGATGATGAGGGCGGTGCCTTCGGCGGTGACCACGGGGGCCGCGGCGGGTGCGGGCGCGGGCGCGGACTCGATCGCTTCCTCGTCGGCGGGCTCTTCCTCGGCGGCCGCTTCCGGCTCCGCCTCATCCATGAGTTCCTCCTCATCGTCCTCGACGGCCCCGACCGGCGCCGCGGGAGCCGGCGCGGCGACCGGGCGGTCGCGCAAGGCCTGGAGCTCGGCGCCGACGGCATCGAGACGCTCCTCGAGCTTGTCGACGGATTGGGCGG
>Ga0255079_1000110_pt1 | contig 20419 bp, 22 predicted proteins | sample Colum_Atlam_RepB_FD_188586 | JGI IMG/M metagenome (GOLD analysis project Ga0255079, IMG submission 188586) | Freshwater microbial communities from Columbia River, Oregon, United States - Colum_Atlam_RepB_8h | ecosystem: Environmental > Aquatic > Freshwater > River | place: USA: Oregon... | reverse complement strand
CCTTTAGAGGGTTTAACAATGAAATTAGATATTCCAGCTACTCGAGGAATATTACCTAAGGGTGGAACAATTCTTGGTTCTTCTAGAACTAATCCATTTAAAATTGAGGGCGGCGTCGAAAAAATTAAAGAAAATCTAGCAAAAGCTGGCGTAGATGCTTTAATTGCAATTGGCGGCGAAGATACATTAGGTGTTGCAACAAAATTAGATTCACTTGGAGTTAAGGTAATTGGTGTTCCAAAAACAATTGATAATGATTTAAATAACACTGATTACACATTTGGCTTTGATACAGCAGTTAACATCGCAGTTGAAGCAATTGACCGTCTACACACCACAGCTGAGTCCCATCATCGGGCATTAATTGTGGAAGTAATGGGCCGTCATGCTGGTTGGATTGCGCTGCACTCTGGCCTTGCTGGTGGTGCTTCATGCATCTTAATTCCAGAGGTTAAATTCTCAGTTGAACAAGTTTGTAAATGGGTTGAGTCTAGATTTGAGCAAAGTTACTCACCAATTATTGTTATTGCAGAGGGCGCTATTCCACAAGATGGTGACATGATTACTAAAGATAAAAGCCTTGATTCATTTGGCCATGCAAAACTCTCTGGTATTGGCGAGTGGTTAGCAAATCAAATTGAAACTAAGACCGGCAAAGAGGCCCGCACATCTGTATTAGGACATATTCAACGGGGTGGAACTCCAACTGCATTTGATCGAGTACTTGCAACTAGATTTGGATTACATGCAATTACAGCAGTTCATGATGGTGACTGGGGCAAGATGGTTGCACTTCATGGCACCAAGATTGAGCGTGTGCCATTAGCTTCTGCTACCTCGAAGTTAAAGACGGTCGATCCTGAGCTATATAAAGAGGCGGAGATTTTCTTCGGTTAATGATGGGGGCTAATTAGCCACATCAATACCAAGGGATTGCCTACCATTATCTTATGAACGCTAACTCGTTATTTAATTCCAGCTTAGTCGCTGCTCAGCAGCCTTCTTGGCCAGATGCAAAAGCGGTTAAAGCTGCAGTAGCAGAGCTTGAATCTTTTCCACCACTTGTGTTTGCTGGTGAGTGCGATAACTTAAAGAAGCGAATTGCCCAGGCAGCGAGTGGTGGAGCATTTTGGCTTCAAGGTGGAGATTGTGCTGAAACATTTGTAGGGGCAACTGCTGACTCAATAAGAAATCGAATTAAGACTATCTTGCAGATGGCTGCGGTCCTGCAGTACTTCTCATCTCTTCCAGTTATTAAGGTCGGGCGAATGGCTGGACAGTTCGCTAAGCCGCGAAGTAATGATAATGAAACCCGCGATGGCCAAACTTTGCCAGCCTACCGAGGGGATGCGGTTAATGACATCGAATTTACTAAGGAATCAAGAACACCTAATCCAAAAAGGTTAGTACAGGTTTATAACACCTCAGCTGCAACATTAAATCTTGTTCGCGCCTTCACACAAGGAGGCTTTGCAGATCTTCGCCAGGTACATAGTTGGAATAAGGGTTTTGCAGCTGATGCCAGATTTAGCGCTCGCTATGAAGAGATGGCAAATGAAATTGGTAGAGCACTTCAATTTATGCAATCGGCAGGTGTTGATCCAGAATCATTTAAATCTGTTGACTTTTACTCAAGTCATGAAGCACTAATTTTGGAGTATGAAAAAGCTTTAACTCGAATCGATTCTCGCACTAATAATCCATATGATGTTTCAGCGCACTTTGTTTGGATTGGTGAGCGCACAAGGCAATTAGATGGCGCCCATATGGACTTTGCTGAAAAAATACATAATCCAATCGGTGTAAAACTTGGGCCTAAGACAACTCCGGAAGATATATCGGCAATCATTAAAAAACTAAATCCAAGTAATGAAGCAGGCAGGCTTACGTTTATCACAAGAATGGGAGCGGGGTTAATAAGGGAGAAATTACCTGCCCTAGTAGAGGCCGTTAAGAAATCTGGTTCAGTAGTACTTTGGGTGTGCGATCCAATGCATGGAAATACATATGAAGCACCAAGTGGATATAAAACCCGTAAATTTGATGATGTCTTAGATGAAGTTCGGGGATTTTTTGAGGTTCACAAAAAACTAGGTACTCATCCTGGTGGAATCCATATCGAACTAACTGGTGATGATGTCACCGAGTGCGTTGGCGGTGGAGAGCAAATAAGCCATGAAGATCTAGCAACTCGATATGAGAGTGCTTGTGACCCTAGGCTAAATCATACCCAGTCACTTGAATTAGCGTTTTTAGTTGCAGAGATGTTAAGGGATCATAAAAAGTAGTATTGGTTTTTCGCCAACTTAGGTTTAATCTTCACTTGTGCTTTCAAAAACAAGTTACAAGACTCCAGTAGGCATACTTTATCTAATAGCAGATGATCAGATTTTATTAGCAGCTGGATTTACAGGTTTTAGTGAGTTAACTAAACGCCTTTCCCCACTAGATGCTAGTAGGAAAAGTGAAACAGTAGAACAAATTCCAGTAATTAGTGATCTAATTGCTGATTACTTTAACGGTGACACTTCAGCTTTAAATTCCATTCAAGTTCGCCAATCTGGACCAGCCTTTTCTCAATCTGTTTGGAAAGCAATGCGAAAAGTTCCAGTAGGAAAAACTTGGTCTTATTCTGAGTTAGCAAAGCGGGCAGGTTCGGCCAGTGCAGTGAGAGCAGTTGGCTCAGCTTGTGCAAATAATTTGATCGCGCCAATAATTCCTTGCCATAGAATAATTAAAAGCGGAGGAGCATTGGGAAACTACGCGTATGGCGATGAAGTTAAAGAGTGGCTGTTAAGACACGAGGGCGCGCTGAAGTAATTGCGGTAGAACTTGATTGACCTTTTCAACATCGGCATCAGTTAAATCAAGATGCGTCACCATTCTTAGATACTTTGGTCCTAGCGCACTAGCCAGAATTCCACTTGCCTTGAGTTGCTCTGATAGCTGGGCTGCAGATATTTTCATCGAAGTAATATCTAGGCCGACAATATTTGTTTCAACATGATCGGGATTAATTATCTTTGGTGCAACTTGTGCTATTGCAACAGCAATTTTCTTTGCCCGAATATGATCATTTTTAAGTAATGGTAAATTCGTATCTAAAGCGTAGTGAGCTGCAGCTGCCAAAATTCCAGCCTGTCTCATCCCGCCACCATATCTTTTCCGCCATGGCCTTGCTTTTGCAACCCGGTCTTTTGTAGAAAGCATTAATGAGCCAACTGGTGCGCCTAAGCCTTTTGAAAGACAAACACTAATTGTGTCAAAGTATTTTCCATACTCTTTGAACTCAACTCCAGATGCAATATGGGCGTTCCAAATTCTGGCACCATCTAAATGTAATGCGATTCCAAGTGCCTGACTCTCTTGTCTTAACTTTTTAATCTCATCAAGTGGTTGAACTGTTCCTCCACCAAAGTTGTGAGTATTTTCAATGGCAATTGCAGTTGTTGAAACTAAATAAGGTCCAGAGTCTGGCCTTGCGATATTAAGTGCATCAGCAGCAGATAGGAGACCTCTATCTGCCAACCAGGTTCGTGTTGTTATTCCACTAAATACGGCTCCAGCACCTAGCTCAGCCCTAACAATGTGAGAATTAGTTTCTGTAATTAACTCTTCACCAGGTGCAACTAACATTCTAATTGATAACTGATTTGCTAAAGATCCACTGGGACAAAATAATCCTGCCTCCTTGCCAAATAATTGGGCAACTCTTTCTTCCAAGGAGTTAATAGTTGGATCTTCACCATAAACATCATCACCGACCTCAGCTGTGGCCATAAATTCACGCATCTGAACTGACGGTTTGGTAACAGTGTCAGACCTTAAATCAATTAGATGGGTATTACTCATTGCTTAATCTTCTCATACCTGATTTTCTGTTATCAGACCAAATAACGAGTGCCATTGCGAGCATTACAAGTGATCCACCTGTAATTATTCTTAATGTAAGGGGATCGCCGTGGAAGTAGAGACCGAAAAAAACTGCAAAAGGTGTCTCGGTTGCCAAAAGAACGCTCGCAACTGTCGCACTCATTACTGACTGGGCCTTTGTTTTGATTAAAAATCCTAGGAATGTTGCAAAAAATGCAGTATAAAGAATGGCTAACCAAACTGTGCTGTCTGGAGCTATTTGGAAACCATCTTTGAAAGCAAAAATAGAGGTGAGAGCAGCGACTGTTACTACCTGAATAAAAGTTAGTGCATATGTATTTTTACCATCACTCCATTCACCAAGAGCTACAAAGTGGGCGCCATATATAAACGCCGAGACTAAAACCAATATTTCGCCAAGACCAATTGTTACCCCATTGTAGGAGATAAAAAATAGCCCGATGGTCGCAATTACCACAGCAAGCCATTGAATCTTTAAAACATGCCGCTTAAGAATTATAAGTGAGATTAGTGGGGTAAAAACAAGATATAGACCAGTGATAAATCCAGTATTAGAAACAGTGGTTTTAGTTAAACCATATGTTTGAAAAATATATCCGCCGCCAAGCAGTATTCCCGCAATAATTCCCCTATAAATAAACTTTCTTGTTAAACCTCGGAACACTCCAGGCTTATACATGACCATAAGCAAGGCTGCGAGAATAAATCTAGAAGATAGAAAGGAAAAAACATTCTGACGCTCAAGTGAATCTTTCATAACCACGAAAGAGCTACCCCAGACAGCGGCAATCGATATCATTGCTATATAGAGAGTTAATTTACTTTTCATTTTTATCACGCATTTTTTTAAGTAGAGCAACTTCACTACCATGCTCAGGTTCTGCTCCTGGAGTTTCTAAAATCAGGGGAGCATTTAGTATTGCTGGGTGTGACACCAGTTCAGTAAATGGTTTTGTGCCAATTTCACCCTTACCAATATTTTGGTGCCTATCCTTTAAATTTCCACATATATCCATTGAGTCATTCACATGTATTAATTTAATTCGCTCAACCCCAACGATTTTTACAAGAAGATCGATGGTTTCCGTCATACCACCTGGCTTTTTAATGTCATGTCCGGCAGCAAAAACATGGCAGGTATCAAGGCAAACCCCAACTTTTGGGTGCCATTCAAGTGCTTCAAAATACTTTGTTAGGTCATCTAATTTTTTAACTAATGATTGACCCTGCCCGGCCGTTGGCTCTAAAAGTAACCAAGGATCATCATCTTTAAGATTATTAAGAATTGGCATTACTCCTTCATGGATTTGTTTCCAAGCTTGGTCCACATGGGATTCATCAACTGCTGAGCCAGTATGGACAACAACACCATGCGCACCTATCTCGCGGCCACGTTTTAACGAGTAGGCAGTAGCAGAAAGAGAGTTTGTATATGTGGTTTGAGTTGGAGATCCTAAATTAATTAAAAATGAGGCGTGAACAAAGGGCTTAATATCGTGTTCCGTAGTTTTAATCTTAAAAGCTTCATCCATTGCAGGATTAGGTGTAGATGTTGCCCATGTTCTAGGACTTGAAGCAAATACTTGGATTGCCTCCGCTTTAATGGTTAATGCATATTCAATAGATCGAGTTGCCATACCGCCAGATGTAGGCACATGTGCGCCAATTCGAATCGGACTTTTTACTCTGACCACTTGGTGAGCCTACCTGAGAGGGGGCAAACCTCTTCTATCTAAGAGTCAGGGTAATAACTGCGCCTTGTTTAACTTTTGCTCCGATAGCGGGGGATATGTTGTTTACCTTTCCAGAACCCTTAATTTTTACACGAAGCCCTAAATTCTCTAAATCTAGGGATGCGTCATTCTTATTTTTTCCTAATACATTTGGCACAAACACAAATTCAGGACCTTTAGATATTGTTAAATCAATTTTACTTCCTTTACCAATACTCTCCATTTTTTCAGGTGATTGAGAAATAACTTGTCCTTTAAAAACGCTGTCACTAAATTTATATTCGGCGTCAACGTCAAATCCCATCTCTGTTAGTTCAGAGAGAGCTTGTTCACCACCTTTACCAACATATGATTGAAGAGAGATTTGCTCAACACCTTTACTAACAATTAAATTAACAATTGCTTTGCGCTTAACAGCCATCGTTTCTTTTGGTTCTGTAGCAATTACATATCCAGCCGCTATTTTCATGTCAAAGATCTCATTTATCTCACCCACTGTTAAGCCCAGGCTAGAAAGCTGAGCGGAGGCAACATCCGGTGTGAGCCCGTTGAGTCTTGGAATCAATATTCTTTCTTGTCCTTTTGAAAGAATTAAACCAACTTTTTCATCAGGTGAAATTTTGCCACCACCTCCAGGCTCAGATGCAATTACTCGACCTTTAGGAATGTCCTCACTAAAAACCTCTTCGATGATTTCTAAATCTAAGCCAAGTGGTTCTAAGGATTTACTTGCCTCAGTTTGGCTCATTCCAACAAGTGATGGAACTGAAATCTTGCCAATATTTAGCAATCTAAAGCCACCAAAAACGAGACCAATCAGTAGAAGAAGTGCAATTATCCGATTTCGTTTAACTCTTTTAGAAACTTTTCGTTTTTTTGTTCCAATTGAATCTTCTGGTTTACTGACTTTAATTGGTTTAGTTGAGATTAACTGCGATGTTTTTTCCTTCAATCCTTCAAGTGCTGATCCGACCGATACTTTGCCTCTTTTAGTAACCGACTTCATCATTGATGGAGGTAGATCAAGCTCCAAACTCATTTGTCTTTTCTTTGGGTCAATTTGTGCTTGAATTTCGCGAAATTTGTTAAGTAACTCTTCAGCATCTTTTGGCCGATGATCAGGATTAGGCGCTGTTGCAGCATGCACAAGTTCTGAGATAGTTATTGGAATATCACTTTTTATACTTTGAAGAGTGGGAATTCGATCGTTAACATGGCGGTAAGCAATTTGAATGGGCGTTTCACCCTCATAGGGTTTTCCACCGGTAAGCATCTCAAATAAAACTATTCCGACGGCGTAGATATCACTTCTAGCATCAGCTACTCCACGCTGCACCTGTTCAGGTGATAGATAGGAGACACTTCCTAACACCACACTTGATTCAACCGTCATGGTCTGCCCAATTGCCATATTTCTAGCTAATCCAAAGTCTGCAACTTTAACGCGACCATCTTTTGAGATTAAAATATTTTCCGGCTTAATATCACGATGTATGATCCCAATTTTATGCGCTGCCGCAAGAGCACTTATTACCGGGGTCATAAGTTGAAACATCTGCTCGATGGAGACTGCTCCTTGTTGATTTAAAAAATCTCTTAAGGTGCTTCCTTCTACCAATTCCATAACAAGAAAAACTGCTGGTGGTCCACCTTCATTCCAGCCCTGATCCTGTATTGAAACAATATTTGGATGAGACAGAGCAGCAGTTGCTTTAGCCTCTTTAATAAATCTTGAGACGAATGCCTCATCATTCGCAAGATGAGCGTGCATAATTTTTACTGCAACTGGACGATCTAACCTTGTATCAATTCCAGCGTAAATTGTTGCCATTCCACCAGAGGCAATTAATCGTTGCAAAAGGTATCGATTATCAATTAATTCACCAGTTAGATCAGACACGGTGAAAGTTTAGAGAATGAGACTTAAAACTAGAGTTTAAGGCGCGCCATTTAGGGTGTAATCCGCTCTAAACTCTGTTAATTCTGCTAAAAAATGATTATTTTGATCATCTAAAAATTTCAACATTTCAGTCCGTACCTGTTCTCCATCACGGGCGATTACTCGATTAAATCCTATTTGCGGATCTATTTGTATCCATATCAAGATGTTTAAGTATTGTTCAAACCTACGTTGCCCAGATCCGACTCCCTCAATAATCAAATATTTTGACTGATGAATAGATTTCATTACATCAAATCTATTCAACTTCCAATTAAAGCATTGGTAATTAACTGGAAGCTGCATCATAAATGGTTGAAATATTTGAGAAGTAACTCTTTCCGCTAATTTTGGCGATAGCGGATCACTCCAACCTTCATAAAGGTCATCCATATGGATAACTTGTACATCAGAGAGGTCTTTGAGCAATTTCTGGGCTAAGGTAGTTTTTCCACTTCCTGCAGCTCCGTCAATTGCAATGATAAATGGCTCATCAGATTTAATCTCTCTCAATTCTGATAGCAGCTTTGAATACTCCATTAAGCGTTTTTATTATTCACTTTTGATTCCTTACCCCAACGTATCCAACCCCAAATCGCAATTATCGTAAATACAATATATAAAACTCCAGTTAGATATAGCTCGCCCTTAAAATATTGGTATGTATAAGCCGCATCTACTACAAACCAAATTGGCCAGGCTTCATATCTTTGCCATACCATCAGTAATTGCGCTATCACGCTACCAACAAAACCAAATGACTCAATCGCAGATGATGTTGCGCCAATATTTGTTAGAATTGGCCAGAGTAAGAATGAAGATGCAAGTAGGACCGTTAATATCAAAAGTCTTTCTTTCGCGGTAGATTTCTTTGGTTTAACACCATTAGGTCCCCAACCGAACCAACCCCAAATTCCTCCAGCTATAAAAATAAACTGCAGCGCTGCACTTGCATAGTAGGCAGACTGAAAGAATAAAACTGCATATAGGCAACTACCAAGAATCCACCAAGGCCAAGTAATACGTGGACCAAGTACTCCAAGGATTACACCAATTAATGAAGTTAAAAAAGCAATAGTTTCTAAAATAGACATAGGTACATCCTTTCCAATTCGCATTACCGAACTGGTCAACCGGTCGACTTGAATTTCAAGTCCTCTCAGCTAAATTTCTTAGCTCCCGTATTGGAAATCATAGTGGAAAGGAGATAAAAATTGTCTATAGTTAGCAGGTGCTTAAGTTTGGTTATATGGCAATGCTGCTATTTACAGTTTTTGGATCATTCTGGCTTGAAATAGTTTTAAAGATTGGCGTATTACGAAGAGTCAAGCGGTTAATTATCAGTATTTTTCCAGTTTCAATTTTCTTTATTATTTGGGATGCGTATGCAATTTCACAGGGGCATTGGTATTTTGATCAGAAGCAAATCCTAGGAATTTTTGGTCCATTTGATATTCCCTTAGAAGAGTTTTTATTTTTTACCATCATTCCAATTGCTGCAATTATGACAATTGAGGCGGTACGCACCGTCAAGAAACATTGGAAAGTTGGGGATGAGTGATGGTTTATACAGATATCGCCATTATGGGTTTCTTGTTTTCAATTCTATTTGATCTGTTCATTTTAAAGACTAGATTGCTTATGCGAGCCGTATTTTGGACAAGCTATGCAATTATTTTGCCATTTCAACTAATTACTAACTGGTGGTTAACTTCAAGAAGTATTGTTATGTATAGTCCAGATGCAATTATCGGAATTAGAATTGCTTCTGCCCCGATGGAGGATCTTTTCTTTGGTTTTGCGCTCATACTATGCGTAATGGCTATGTGGGTATTTTGGGGTAAAAAAGATATTCAGAAAAAGTAGTTATCTAGCACCTACTGCGCTTAAGTAAGCCGGAATTGCAACCTTCATTCTGCGCCAGTTAGAAGTTTTTGCTCGCTTACTAAATATTTGATAATCAATTTTTTCAACCTCATCCACTATCCCACAGTAAAGTTCACTTGCTGCTTGGATACATGCCCGACTTTGCTTAGCCAACATGTTTATACCAACCCTAGATTCTTGCTGAAGCTTTCTTACCCTTTCAATCTGTTCTTTTAACGCACTCTTAATCTCAGGTGTGAGTACTTTTCTTTCAAGCATTTCTCGTGTGACCCCGTGTGCTTGTAACTCTGCGATTGGTAAATAAACTCGACCACGGTCTAAATCCTCACCCACATCTCTAATAAAATTAGCTAATTGAAATGCCACACCAAGTTTTTCTGCAGCGCCGTTCACCTCATCAATAGAAACGCCTTTCTCTATCCCTAAGACAGATACCATTTGAAGACCGATAACTGCTGCTGATCCGTAGACATATTCTTGAAGATCTTCATACTCTTGATATTCGGTGATAGTTAAATCCATAGCCATAGAATGAAGAAATGCTTGAAAGTATTGAATTGGAATATCAAATCTTTTTACTGTATCAACTAGAGCTTTACCGATTACATCATCACTATTTCCAGATTTAATATCAGAGATAACACCCTCACCCCATTGTTTAAGTGAGTTTGCTTTTTCATCATCAGTTAATGTTGAAGCCAGGTCATCTACTATTTCATCTGCGTAGCGAGCAAAGCCATATAGGGCGTGAACAAATGGCCGTTTTTCTGGTGGCAAAAGAAGTGTGGCTAAATAATAAGTTTTACCATGTAGTGAATTAAGACGCTTGCACTCTAGATATGAAGTTCTCAGAGCCGGATCAGTTATACCAGCCTTGGTCAACTCATCCATTTAATTACTTAACTGGCCCAACAATACGTTCAGCAGCTAATCGTCCAGAAATTAACACCATTGGTACACCAACTCCTGGTTGAGTTCCTGATCCCGCGAACACAATATTTTCAAAACCTTTTGCTAGATTTTTTGGCCTAAATGGTCCTGTTTGAAAGAAGGTATGGGCACTTGCAAATGGTGCACCCTGTTCCATTCCTTGATTTTTCCAATCAAGAGGTGTTGTTAGCTGTTCGACCTCAATTGCATCGCCAAACCCATCGTAACCACGATTTTCTAAAGCTTTAATCATTTCATCACGGTATTTTGGTCCAGTTTTTTCCCAATCAATACCAGCACTTAGGTTCGGAGTCGGAAATAAAACGTAATACGATGATTTACCTGCAGGAGCTAAAGCAGGATCATCTTTTGATGGCACCGTCACTAAAATACTTGGATCACTCATAAGTGTTTTCTTTTTTATCAGCTCATCAAAGACTCCAGCCCATGATTTACCAAAGTGAATATTATGGTGAGCAAGGTGATCATAAGTTTTACTTGATCCAATCAACAAAGTAGCGCATGAGGGGGAGTACTTAAGGCGCTTAATTGATCGTGGTTGTTTTCCGAGTAAATCACGCCAAGCAACTGGTAGATCTGGGTTTAGTACCACTACATCACAAGGTATGCGCTCACCAGTATCTGTTAATACTGCAGTTGCTCGCCCATTCTTCCTCTCAATTGAGGTAACAGTGGTGCTGTATTTAAATGTAACGCCATGCTTTTCAGCAGCTCCAGCAAGTGCTCGTGGTACAGCGTGCATTCCACCCTTTGGAAAGAAGACACCATTTACAGAGTCCATGTATGCAATCACTGCATAGATAGCTAATGCTTGTTGTGGACTTACGCCAGCATACATCGCTTGGAATGAGTAAACCTTTTGAGTTCTTGGATCCTTAAGAAATTGATTTACCTTTGGTGCTAATCTGCGAAATCCGCCAAGTGCAATTAACCTAGCTAAATTTGGCGTGAGTAAATTAAGTGGTGAATCAATGTTTCGATCAATAAAATCTTTCATCTCATACTTGTAAAGTTTTGTTACAAACTCAACGTAACGACCGTAACCTTCAGCTTCTTTAGCGCTAATAGTTTTAGCTATTTCAGCTTGCATTTGGTTTGTATCTGCATGAACATCTAATTGGGAGCCATCATCATAGAAAGCTCGATATAACGGTTTTAATGGAACAAGATCTAGCCAATCCTTAATGTCTTCGCCAACGCAAGCTAGTGCATCTGAGATCAAATCAGGCATAGTTAAAACTGATGGTCCGGTATCAAATGAGTAACCTGATTTTTTAAGAAGACCATTGCGTCCACCCGGTACAGATTCTCGCTCAACAACAGTAACTTTTCGACCCGCACCAGCCAGGCGCAGTGCTGCACTTAATCCAGCAAGACCGGCACCGACAACTACAACATGATCAGTTGGTCCCTTAACCATTGCGGTCATCAGTTAGATCTTTCTGTTAGTAGCAAGTATTGCTAATTCTGTTAATAAATTAATCCCAGCAGGAGTAATTCCACCATGTTTTAGTGCCGCAAGGGAAGTATCCGTTAGCTCTTTAATCATGCTTTCGATGTGAGAAACAGCACCCGTGCTAATAATTATCTCTTGCAGAAGATTTATCTGTTCACTACTGAGGTTTGGGTCACCAAAGTTTGATTTTAAATCTTTTAATTGCACATCTGTCGCTCGATCCATAGCTATCGCGATTAGTGCAGTTCGTTTTCCCTCTCTTAGATCATCACCAGCTGGTTTACCTGTGAGCGAAGGGTCACCAAATACTCCAAGTAGATCATCACGTAATTGAAAGGCTTCTCCTAATGGAATTCCATAATTTGTATATGAGTTAATCAATTCATTAGATGCGCCTGCTATTGAGGCACCAAAGTGCAGTGGTCTTTGAATCGTGTATTTACCTGATTTATATCTTGCCACCTTAAGTGATCGCTCAACATTTTGTGTCCCTAGAGATTGTTCATAAACATCTAAATACTGCCCTGCCATTAACTCGACTCTCATTTCATCGTAAATAGGTAGAGATCTAATTAATTGATCATTTTTGATACCAGATGTATGCAGCATTTGTGCAGACCAAATTAACGCCAGGTCACCAATTAATATTGCAGAGGAGATTCCAAACTGTGGCGCAGAGCCAACTAACTGATTTTTTGTATGCATTTTTTCAAATAGCTTATGGATGCTTGGTGAACCTCTTCTAGTATCTGATCCATCCATAACATCATCATGAATAAGTGCACACACATGAATTAGTTCAAGTGATGATATTGCCTTAATTATCTCTGCGGAAGTCTCTGTGCCAGCACCTATTAGTCCTACATATGCAAATAGTGGACGTAATCTTTTACCGCTGTCTAAAAGGAAGGATTCAATTGCCGAAGCTACTGGATCTAATTCAGGTCCAATTTTGGATAGATACTTATTCTCACTTTTAACAAACTCACTTAGTGCCTGATTTATGGCAGAACGCATCGAATTTATATCTGAGGTCGAAGAAAAACTCACGGCGCAACGGTACCCTGCCTGCTGTGAGCGATTATCTGAGAACCACTACCTTCTCGCTGGAGTTTTTCCCACCTAAAGATTCTGCAGGTGAGGATCGACTATGGCAGGCGTTAGCGCAGCTTCAGCCACTTAAACCAGATTTTGTCTCAGTTACCTATGGTGCTGGCGGCTCAAATCGAGATCGCACCATCAGGGTTACAACTGAAATAACTAAGCGCACATCTATTCCAACTGTGGCTCACTTAAGTTGTGTTGGTGCTTCTAAGTCAGATTTAACAGAAATTTTAAACCAGTATAAGAATGCTCAAATTAAAAGCATCTTGGCTGTTCGTGGAGATCCTGAGGGTGGACCAAAAGCAAAATGGGAGAAAGTTTCAGGTGGATTTGATTATGCAGATCAGTTAGTTGAACTTGCTGTGGCAACGGGAAATTTTGAAGTTGGTGTTGCCGCGTTTCCAGATGGCCACCCTGCTTCTAATTTTGATTTTGAAAAAGATGTTGATGTACTGATCAGAAAGGAAGAGCTAGGTGCAAAATTTGCAACAACTCAGTTCTTCTTTGAATCAAGCAAATGGCATCAATTAGTTGAGCGATTAGCTAAACGCGGCTCTACTCTTCCTATAATTGCCGGAATACTTCCAATAACAAATTTGAGTCAATTAAACCGTATGACCGAGTTAAGTGGAGTACAAATACCAAAGAAAATATCAAAAAGGTTTGAGGGAGTTGAAAATTCTTCAGAAGATGTTAGAAAAATTGGAATCGAAATTGCAACAGAACTAGGGCAGGAACTTATTGATCTACATGTTCCAGGTGTTCACTTTTATACGATGAATTCAGCAGAATCGACTTTGGAGATTGCTAAGAATTTAGGATTAGTTAGCTGATGAGGCGTGAAGATTTTTTTATTACTTGGAGTAAGTTACATGGAGATGCAAAGGTTGAAGGCATAGTTAAAGCTTGGCTAATAATTTCCTTTTCCCTGGTTAAACCACTTTCAAAGCTGAGATTTACTCCAAACAAGTTGACACTTCTTGGCTTATTTTTTGGCGTTCTACTCTATTTAAATGCGCACTCATCTTGGGCGGCACTTTTATTGGTTCTTTCACTTATCTGTGATGGTATAGATGGCAGTCTTGCAATATTGACTACCAAGTTTTCGAAATGGGGCGCTCTACTTGATTCAACTATTGATCGGATTACTGAAGTTTTTTGGTTACTAACTCTTTACAAACTTGGCGCTGATTTAAAACTACTTCTGATTATCGCTGTTTTAGCATCAGTTCAGGAGTATTTAAGAGCGCGTGCTGGGGGCTTAGGTATGTCAAACGTTGGAGTTGTCACACTTGCAGAAAGACCTGTTAGAGCCTCATTCATTTTTATTGCTTTAATTGCTTCAGCTATTGAAATCCCAATCATCACTCAAATCGTAATAATCTGGTTACTTCTACAAGTAATTAGTTTCGTTACGATTACTAGGTTTGTGTATTTCAAACTTCGCTAGGCTTTACCAATCGCATTCGCAACAATCTCAGCACTAATTCCAACTAGTGGTAAGCCGCCACCTGGATGCGATGATCCACCAACGCAAAATAATCCTTTTATCTTTGATCGGTTCTTAGTACGCAGAAATGCAGAGATTGGTGAGTTACTAGAACTGCCATAGATGGATCCACCTGGAGCCATTGCATAATTCTCAAGATCGGCGGGAGTTCTGTATTTCATAAAATCCAACCTAGGGGAGACATTTAATCCAAGGTGATCTAACTTTTGTATGATTTTTTGTGCATACTCTGCGCCGCCATGACGCCAATCCCAGCCACCATCTACTTGATGGCGAGGTGCATTCACTAGTACAAACCATGCTTCTTTATTTTCCCCCTTAGTCATAAGGGGATCTTTTGGAGCACATATATAAATTGTTGGATCTTTTACTGGAATTTGCTTTGTGAAAACATCATCAAATTCAGAATCATAATTACTTGGAAAGTAGACATTATGGTGATCGATGGAAACGGCTTTCCCTTTTGAATTATCTAGACCAAGTAGAAGTGAGAAACCAGAGAGAGATTTAGTGGCTAATTTGAGTTTTCGCCTTTCATTCCGTGCTGCGCTTACATTTTTAGATATCAATTGATTATAGATATATTCAGCATCAGAGTTTGCAACTACCAAGTCAGATTTTATCTCTACTCCGTCAATAGTTTTAATCCCGATAGTTTTATTATTCTCAATCAAAATCTCTTTGACTAAAGTATTGAACTTGAAATTAACTCCCAATTCGATACAACGTTGCTCAAGTGCTACAGATAGTTGTCCAACTCCACCTTGAATATGCCAGGCACCAAAAGTACTTTCGACAAAAGCGATAGTAAGTAGCACAGCAGGTGCACTTCGTGGATCACTGCCTGTGTAGGTGGCATAGCGGTCTACAATCATCTGTAGATGAGGATCAAGATTTATCTTCTCACTTAATTTACGAAGAGATGTGAAGGGAGCAATCTCTTTAACATCACGAAGTAGAGATCTACGCTTTAGCAGGGAGAAAATTGATTTTAACTCCGATTCGATAAATGGCTCACGAGAAACCTCCCACATTCGCTCTGCTCTGTTAATGATTTCCTTCCATTGATTACTTGCAGCTACACCATATGATTTTTCAATCTCTGCATATGTATTTGGATTAGACAGATTTGGGAATACAACAGAGCTACCATCAGAAAAATGGTAATTAAATGCAGGATCAACTGGCTTAATATCTAAGATATGTTCTATTCGCTTGCCAGTTTTAAGAAATAAATCACGGTAAACAGCTGGAAGTGTTAATAGTGATGGACCAGTATCAAACGCATAATCACCAAACCATTCAGTCCTGCACTTGCCACCTGCGCGATCACTGTTTTCATAAACTGTGACTTGATGTCCTGCTTTAGCTAATCGCGCTGCGGCGCTCATTCCACCTATACCGGCACCGATTACTGAGATATTTGCCATTTATATTACTGCCCGATCTCGCCAAGTTAGACTGTTAGTTAATTTACCAAACCATGAATAAGCGATTAACCCAATTAAAAATAATATTGCGAGTGGATGAAGAAGTGCTGTATTTGGAAGAGTATTAGTTCTAATGGCAGAGATAATTCTACTCAAAAGAATTAAGCTAAATGTTATCAACCCAATCTCTGAGCCGAGCAAAGTAGCAATTAAGGGTAGAACTCCAGTTACAAATAAAAGTGCAACAGCGGCGATACTTCCAAGTGGTGAACCAAAGGCTCTCCAAAGTGATTTCTGATAACCCTTAATCAGTTGCATAGGCGAGTCATACATTTGGCAAGTTGCAACATTACTTGCTTCCGCCACTCCGCCCTTAAAACCAGATTTAACTAATTGTTTTGCAATCATTAAATCATCTAATACCTCTGACTTTATTGGGTCAAAACCACCAGATTTTAAATATGCATCTCTTTTAATGATAAGAAACTGACCATTTGCTACCACCATCGATTTAACTGAAAATTTCTGACTAATTATTAGTGGCACAGATGCAAGCCACGACCATTGCAGAAGAGGCTGGAATAAGCGTTGAATAAATCCGCTAGTTATCTGTTTAGGATAAGCGGAGATGAAGTCCCAATCTTGCATTTGCTTGATAGCAGAAGCAACTGCATGTGGAGTCAGTCTTACATCTGCATCTATAAATACCAGATATTTGCCCCTACTTGCTGAGACTAATTGTTCTAAGGCCCATAACTTACCTAGCCATCCATCAGGAAGTGTTTTACCATTTAAAGGCTTAATCTCTGAAAATTTAGATAATTCCTTCATAGTTTGATCTGTTGAATTATCATCTAACACTAATATTTCAAAATCCATTAGACCATTTTGTGAGATTAGTGAGGTAACACAGTTAGCTGCATTATTTTCCTCATTACGCATTGGAACTAAAATTGATACCGATTCACGAATTTCATTAGGTTTATTTCTTACAACTCTAATTGTTAGTGAGTTTAGAATTACAAGTGCTAATGCTAGGCATGATAGTGCCAGAGATATTTCCATTAATCGTTAGCGGGTGGACCAAAACGTAAGACGAAGATGTAGGGAAGTAGAACTAATCCAAATACTAAACCCCCAAAGAATGCAACTCCAGGCCTATCAAAAAAGAAAATATTTCCGACTATTCCTGAAAACAAAGTCCAAAAAAGAAATATATCTGGCACTGTTGTAGAGGTTTTAGTTTTCCGCCGATCCACTTGCAAAAATTTGTTTAATATTGCCATTAAACCCATACCGGTTAGTAGCCACCCAAACATGTTTGATAGTGGAATTTCTGGTTGAAATGGCACATGCGATCCAGAAAAATCCCATACCCATCTTTCGGCCGAAACCATTTGTGGATCTAAAAACAAATCCCAAGCCATCATTGCTAACCCGCCATATAGAAATACCCAATTCTTGGTTATCTTTCTTGCAGCAATTAGTAATGGGTGAGCGATCATTATCCATGCAAATGGAACTACTAGAGGCACTCCATATATTTGATAACCTAAAGTGCCAGAGTATTCATAACTTCCAAATGGCCACCCGGTTTTGCTACCAATCTGTTCAATAATTAATGCATATGTAAATGTAGTACTTATAAAAATTGATGCATATTTAACTCCATATGCGAGTAAAGCATGAATGGACATAGCTGCTGCAGCCCAGTAGACAGTTGCGATAGTTACAACTCTAAGTGACTCACCATCAATTAATGGGTAAGAAATTTGTAACAAAATGGCAATTACAGTTGTTATGTATAGTGTCGCCATTTTCCACGATGAAACTCGGTGGCGACTATTTCGCTTAGGATAAAACTGACGCAAAGACATGGGGTAATTGTGCCGTATTACTTAAGATTGCCCCGCTCTTGTATAACTGCAAATCGGGAAAATAGCTCTTCTGAGTACCACTTATTCTCTTCAGTCGCCTTTATGGCCTGAGTATGCGCCTGTCCCTTGTAGGCAAACTCTCTTAGGTGAGAAGCACTTTCCCATAAAGAAAACGTCCCCTGTAATCCAATAGGTGCCTCACCAATACCTATGGCATTTATCAAACCAGGAGATTGATGAAGACTAATCGTTACTGGTGGAACTGCTTTCCAAAAAACTACATTTTTTCTCCAAACAATTCTTGCTCGCGTGATAGCGGCAATTTTTCCATTCCAATCTAATTTTTCAACGTCAAATGGTTGCTTGCCCGACCATAAACCATGCACAGAAACGGGTTTTAAAATTGCTCTGTACTCTTGCTTTGCAATTTTTTTCCATTGCCTAATAACTTTAGAATTATCCAGAATATCTAAGTGAGTTTCCTTGATTGTTACTAAAGCGCCCCATCTATATGGATTGGCATCTTTTGGCGTAAAACTCTCACCTTTTCCAGTTCCAAGTAGTTTCACAAATGACACACCTGGCAATCTCATTAGTGCAAACTTATGAAATGCCATAAAAAGTATGGCAATTGGTAGAAATACTTTTTTAATCTGCCAGAAATACACAACAGTAATCATTTAATAACTCCAGTAGTTGACATGATTTCAGATGTAACCTCATTTGGACTATCCCACATAGGTACGTGACCAGTTTGTGGCAAAACTATCCACTTCGCATGAATGGGAGCTAGTGAGCGTTCTTGGCAGGTCTTAAAGGGAAGTGTGTGATCACTATCGCCAAAAATAATTGTTGTAGGAATAGAAGCTGTAATTTGCTTATCAAATCTTTTTCCAAGAAGTGCGTCCCAAGCCGGAAAATATCCAGTAGAACCTGCCATTGCATTTGTAGCATCAAGGCATAGCTCATAACTTAATTCCCGCCAACGAGGTGAGACTGTTTCAAATCCAATTTTTTTAGCCCAGGTGTAATTCAATGCCGAAGGTGCAAGTTTTTCCACACCACTTGCCATAAAGCGTAGAGCTACTTCACCTGGATATCTTGAGGTGAAAGGTGTTAGCCATAATCCAGCGGGTGCAAGTGCAGTAATGCTTTTAATATTTTCAGGATAACTTGCTGCCATTTCAAGGCAAATCCAACCCCCAAGTGAATTACCAACTAGATGGAATTCATCTACTCCTAGCGTATGTAGATTTTCAGTTACTAGATGCGCTAGAGAAGTTGGGTCCATTGGTTGGCCTGGTGAATATGCGGTTCTACCATGACCAGGTAAATCAACTGTGACAACTTTAAATTTATTCTTTAGATCACTAATTATTGGATTCCATGCGGTAGCTGCAGAGCCCATACCGTGAATAAGCACTAATGGCTCACCCGTTCCGAAGGACTCTATTGCAAGTTTCATAACGATAAGATTACCTTCTAATGATAAATCTAGATGCATCAACTTTTGCTCAAAAGATATCTGAAGAAAATGTTGTTGTACTTGATGTGCGAACCCTTGAAGAGTTTAGCCAAAGTCATATTCAAGATGCGCTCAATTTTGATGTTCAGGGTGATTACTTCACCGCTGATGTAAGTGCGCTAGATAAGTCAAAAAGTTATGCGGTTTACTGCAGATCAGGAATGAGATCTGTGCTCGCATCTGAAGTGATGGAGCAAATTGGTATAGCCAACGTTTACAACTTAACGGGTGGAATTATCGAATGGCAACAGTCTGGTATGGATACCGTTAATTAGATTTAAACAGAGTAGGGATTAACTCTTCAACAAGTTTTTTTATTTGATCTCTAATTGGTCTAACATCAGCCACACCTTGCCCAGCAGGATCGGGGAGTACCCAATCTAAATATCGCTTGCCTGGAAAAAATGGACACGCATCTCCACATCCCATAGTTATTACAACATCTGATTGCTCAACTGCTGATGTTGTAAGGACCTTTGGTATTTCATTTGAGATATCTATGCCTACCTCTTTTAAGGCTTCAACTACTGCAGGATTAATTGAGTCAGCAGGAGCAGATCCAGCTGATCTCACCTCTACTTTTCCTAGAGATAGATGCGTTAAGAATGCAGCCGCCATTTGCGATCTACCCGCGTTGTGTACACAAACAAATAGAACAGAAGGTTTATTCATTTGCTTCAAGTTTTGGATTTGTAATATACATAGCTGCAGCTAGTCCAATGGACGAACCAATTAGTTGAGCAATAATGAAGGCTAAAACAGACTCATTCGCAATTCCAGTGATTGATGTTGTAAAGGAGCGCGCAATAGTCATTGCCGGGTTTGCAAATGCAGTACTTGACGTGAAAAGAATTCCGCCAAATATCCATAGAGGGGCATATATAGCGATTAAATCATCACGTTTAGGGAATCTTAAGATTATCCAAACCAAACCTGCTGTAGCCAGCACCTCTGAAACAAATAAGTTTGAACCACTTCGCGCTGTAGATGACTGGGCTAGGACTGATTGGTCAAAAATATAGTTTGCAAGTGCCACTCCCACGATCCCACCAGTTATCTGGGCAATTATGTAGCCAAGTGATAATTTAGGTTTAATTCTTTTCAGGTAAAGCA
>Ga0255079_1000103_pt1 | contig 20756 bp, 16 predicted proteins | sample Colum_Atlam_RepB_FD_188586 | JGI IMG/M metagenome (GOLD analysis project Ga0255079, IMG submission 188586) | Freshwater microbial communities from Columbia River, Oregon, United States - Colum_Atlam_RepB_8h | ecosystem: Environmental > Aquatic > Freshwater > River | place: USA: Oregon... | reverse complement strand
TCGTCTGTACCGCTTACAACGCGGACTTCGACGGTGACCAGATGGCCGTCCACGTCCCGCTGTCCCTGGAAGCCATCATGGAGTGCAAGCTCCTGATGATGTCCACGAACAACATCTTCTCGCCGTCGAGCGGCAAGCCGATCCTCACGCCGTCCCAGGACATCGTGCTCGGCGCCTACTACCTGACGCTCGAGCCGGCCGACAAGCCGGCCGACGAGAAGCACCTCCCGGTGCTCGGTTCCGTCTCCGAGGCGACCTACGCCGAGGCCGAGGGTGCCCTCCACTTCCACGACTGGGTCCGCTTCGCCAACCCCGACCAGGGCCGCGACACGGTCTACGGCGACAAGGCCGCGCGCACCATCGTCACCACGGTCGGACGCATCCTCTTCAACACCATCTGGCCCGCCGAGATCGGCTTCGTCAACTTCACGGTGAAGAAGGGCCAGCTCGGCGACCTCATCCTGAACACCTACAAGCACTGCGGCCGCGAGGCTTCCATCCCGGTGCTGGACGCCCTCAAGGAGACCGGTTTCCGCGTCGCCACGAAGGCCGGCATCTCGATCGGCGTCAGCGACATGATCTACCCGAAGGAGAAGGACGGCATCGTCCGCGACGCCACGGGCAAGGTCCGCGAGTTCCAGCGCCAGAACGAGGCCGGCACGATCACCAACGACGAACGCCGCAACAAGGTCGTCGACACCTGGTCCTCCGCGACGGACACCATCGCCCAGTCGGTGTACAAGACCCTCTCCGAATCCGCCAAGGTCGCCGGCGCCCGCAAGGGCGACCCGCGCCATGAGCACCGCATGCTCATCAACCCGGTCTACGTCCTCATGGACTCCGGCGCGCGCGGCAACAAGGCCCAGGTGAAGCAGCTCTGCGGCGCCCGCGGCCTGATGGCCAAGCCTTCCGGCGAGATCATCGAGCGCCCGATCATGTCCTCGTTCCGCGAGGGCCTGTCCGTCCTCGAGTACTTCATCTCGACCCACGGCGCCCGCAAGGGTCTCTCCGACACGGCGCTCAAGACCGCCGACGCCGGCTACATGACCCGTAAGCTCTGCGACGTGGCCATGGACGTCATCGTCACCGACAACGCCGAGGTCGTGACCGGTTCCGAGATCATCACCCTCTCCGACGCCGCCCTCGGCCGCCACCTGGCCTCCGACGTCCCCAACCCGTCCGGCGCCGCCAAGGTGCTCGCCAAGGCCGAGACCTCCCTCACGGAGGAGCTCCTCGCCAAGCTGCGCGACGCCGGCGTCGACCGCGTCAACGTCCGCCTGCCCAACGGCGTGTGGAAGTCGGCGATCTACGACGGCGACGAGCTCCTCGTCTCCCTCGCCGAGCGCATCATCGGCCGTTGCCCGTCCGACGACGTCGTCAACCCGCTGAACCCCTCCGAGGTCCTCGTGAAGGCCGGCGTCCTCATCGACGAGGCCGCCGCCAAGCACATCGAGACGGTCGGCATCGACCGCGTCAAGGTGCTCTCGCCGCTCACGCACATGAACGTGAACGCGATCCCGGCCCGTTCCTACGGCCTCGATCCGTCCACCGGCCGCATGGTCGAGCGCGGCACCGCCGTCGGCATCATCGCCGCGCAGTCCATCGGCGAGCCCGGCACCCAGCTGACGATGCGCACCTTCCACATCGGCGGCGTCGCGCAGCTCAAGTCCCCCGAGGTCAAGGCCAAGCAGGGCGGCAAGGTCTCCTTCGTCGACCTCACCTGCGTCGAGATCAAGGGCGGCACCCAGGTCGCGGTCAACGGCAACGGCTCGATCCGCATCCTCAACGACGCCGACCAGCCCGTCGAGGAGTACCGCATCGTGGCCGGTTCCGTCATCAACGTGAAGGACGGCAAGAAGGTCGCCAAGGGCGAGCCGATCGCCGCGTGGGACCCGAACTTCACCCCGATCCTCGCCAACCATGACGGCAAGGTCCGCCTCGTCGACATGATCTCCGGCGTGACCTTCACCGAGGAGCGCGACGCCTCCAGCAACACGTTCTTCAAGTACGTCATCGAGTACTCCGACGAGCAGAACCCGCAGGTCCAGATCGTCGACGCCGCCGGCAAGGAACTCGGCGCCTTCACCATCCCCGCGGGCGCCCGCGTCGAGGTCGACGACGGCGACGTCGTCACCCGCGGCGCCGTCCTCGCCAAGATCCCCCGCCAGGCCGCCAAGACGCAGGACATCACCGCCGGCCTGCCGCGCATCTCCGAGCTCTTCGAGGCCCGCCCGCCGAAGGACGCCGCCGAGATCGCCAAGATCGACGGCACCGTCCGCTTCGAGCCCTCCATCCGCGGCAAGAAGCGCCTCATCATCGCCGACTCCATCGGCCGCGAGGAGGAGCACCTCATCCCGCACGGCAAGCACATCATCGTCGCCGCCGGCGAGAAGGTGAAGCAGGGCCAGGCCCTCACCGAAGGCGCCGTCGATCCGCACGACATCCTGGACATCCTGGGCCAGTCCAAGGTGCAGGATTACCTCATCACCGAGATCCAAAAGGTCTACCGCTCGCAGGGCGTCGTGATCAACGACAAGCACATCGAGATCATCGTGGCCCGCATGCTCCGCAAGGTGCGCGTGGCCGAGCCGGGCGACTCCGACCACCTCTGGGGGGAACACGTCGACCGCACGCTGCTGGCCAACGCCAATCGCTCCATCCACGAGCGCGGCGGCCAGATCGCCGAGTCCGAGCCGATCCTGCTGGGCATCACCAAGGCTTCCTTGGAGACGGAATCGTTCATCTCCGCGGCCTCCTTCCAGGAGACCACCCGCGTGCTGACCGACGCCGCCACCATGGCCAAGCGCGACCTGCTGACCGGCTTCAAGGAGAACGTCATCATGGGCCACCTGGTCCCGGCTGGCACGGGTCTCCCCGCCTACCGCAAGATTCGCGTCCTGCCGACGGTTCCGAAGGCCTAAAGAATCGAGGAACTGGCCCGACCAAATCCCGCCGAAAGGCGGGATTTTCTTTTACCTGGGGGAAACCCCCTGCCTTTTGGGGGTTGATAGGGGGTGGGGGATGCCTAGTCTGCGTTTAACCCCCTCCCAGAATGACCTCGGTCCGCTTTCTTATCGCCGCCGCCTGCATGGCTGTCGGGCCTTCCTTGGGTGCCGCCAATCTCTTCCCGACGTCCCCCTTGATCCAGCTCGGCAACGATACGGACATCTTCTTCGATTCCTCTTTCGCGCTGGATATCACGGACAACCTTTACACCACGGCCAACGCCGTCTCCGCCACCTCTTGGACGGTGACTCCGGGCTTGGCCCTGGAATACGGCAAGGATTCCAGCTTCGCCGTCACGCTTTCGGCCCGCCGGAACATCGTCCGCTACAACAAGGCCTCCCTGGCCGACCTCGAGGACGACCGCGATGCGCTTTCCGCCAGCATCCGCGTCGATGACGGCGGCCCGCTCAGCTTCAGCCTGGATAGTTCCTACCGCATCACCGTCCGTAACGACGACCTGGCCCAACAGGGCGTCGGCACCGTCATCCCCCTGGGCGCTAACCTGCTGCGCCAGTCCAACTACTCCCATAACTTCGAGGCCAAGTACAAGTTGACCGAGAAAATCAACCTGACGCTGGGCTTCATCAACACCTACAACCATTACCTGAATCCGGTGAAGACGGTGGAAAACGTGGAAACCCAGATCAATCCTTTGCCCGCTCCCGCGAACCCGGGTATCAAGACCTCCTACAACACCAACGGACTGACGGAGCTGAACAACAAGGCGATCCCGGTCGAGGTCATCTACCAGGCCTTCGAGAAGCTCTCCTTCGGCCTCCGTTACCAGCACGACGTCACGGATTTCACCCCCGCGCCCTACTTTTCCCAGAACACTTCCACCGCCACCCCTACTTTGGTCACCACCGTGCGTCCCGTGGGATCTTACCCCCTGCAGATGCGCAAGCACTTCGTCGGCCTCACGGCCAAGGGCGACCCGACCGGGGCCGGTAAGCTGAACGTGACCGCCCGTGCCGGTTACGCCACCTCCTCCGTGGATGGCGCGGCCGACCAGCAGATTCCCTCCTTCTCGATCAACCTTCAGCACACCCTGACGGAGAAGGTCAACCACTCGCTGACCCTTTCCCGAGACATCAACGCGAACAATACCGGCGGCCTCATCGACAGCAAGAACTACACCTACACGGTCAATTTCACCGCCGCCGAGGACCTGAGCTTCAACGTCGGGGCCACCAAGAGCGACGTCCTCGCGGGCACGACGGCCGTCAACACGATGGTCTATAATTTCGGGGCTGATTATAAGTACAACCCCCACCTGAGCTTCACCTTGGCCTACAGTCTCACGGATTCGAAGCTGCCCGGCAACGCCGCGGCCAACTTCCAGGCCAACGCCCTGACGCTTTCGGCCGCCTTCCGCTACTGATCGGCGCCGGCCTTGGCCAACCGGAGGGGCGGAGGGTCTCGTTGACCTCCCGCCCCTTTCCGTTCATGCTTCCTCCCATGCTCCTTACCCTCCGCGACCTCCTTCGGCTCGGCATGGTCTGGGCGTGCCTGCTGGGCACTGGACTGCTCGCCGCCGATGCCCCCGCCGCGCCCGCCGGTGAGCCGGCCCCGGTCCGCCCCAGCTACCGCCTCCGCGCGCGGGATACCATCCGGGTGGGCGTCATCAACGAGGCGGACACCTTGGTCGAGCGCCGGATCAACCCCGACGGCACGGTGGACGTCCCTTTCCTGAAGGAGATCGTCAAGGTGGGCGGCCTCACGGTCAGCGAGGCCCAGGCCGTCCTCGAGAAGCTCTTCCTCAAGTACTTCAAGCGTCCGCAGGTCGTCCTCACGATCGTGAACTACGCGGAGCGCCGCGTCTACGTGAATGGCTTCGTCGGCAAGCCCGGCTCGGTCCTCGTGCCGCCGGAGGAGACGCTCACGCTCGGTCGGGCCCTCTCCATGGCGGGTGGCATCCTCGCCCGCGGCAGCCGCACGGACGTCACCGTGACCCGCAGCCTGAACGGCGTCCCGACCCCGATCCAAAAGGACATGTCCAAGATCGACAAGGGGGAGGAGCCCGACTTCCCCCTCGAGGACGAGGATCAGATCTACGTCCGCGACCGCACTTTCTGAACCATGGACACGCCCACGCCCAAGCCCGGTCAACCCCAGGAGGACCCTTCGCGCGGCCCCCGCGGCTACGGAGCCTATGGCGGCTATGCAGGCTACGGCGCGCCGGGCTACGGCAACTACGGTAACTATGCCGGCGGCGGCGCTCCCGGGGCCAAGGGCGGTCCCTTCGCCCTTTACCTCACCATGCTGCGCGAGCGCTGGTGGTGGGTGCTGCTGTCGGTCCTGGTGTTCGTGACCATCGCGGTGGTCTACACCTCCACCATCATCCCGGAATACCGCGCCGCCGGCCGGCTCCGCGTCTACCGGCTCACCCCGACCATCGGCGGCGGCAACACCGCCGTCGACGAGACGCAGCGCATCGGCTCCAACGACGATTTCCTGACGGCCATCGAATCCATGAAGAGCACGGCGGTCATCGAGGGCGTCTCCCGCCTGTTGACCCCCGCCGAACGCAAGCGCGTGCTGGAGCCCTACCAGCAGGGCAACATCTTCACCGGTCCCCTGACCGAGCAGGAGGTCTTCGCCCGGCAGCGCGGCGTCAATCCGACCCGCCAGACCTTCGTGGTGAACGTCGACTTCACCCACCCCGACCGCGAACTGGCCCGCCTCATCGCCCAGCGCTTCTGCGACGTCATCCAGAAGTCCAGCGAGGACGAGCGCCTCACCATCACGCATCCGCTGGTCGAGAAGGCCCGCATCGAGATCGAGTCCCTCGAGGACAAGATCCGCCGGCTCTACGAGAAGAAGAACGGCCTCGTGAAGTCCGGCGACCTGCTGGACATCGCGGGCACCACCAACAGCATCGCCGCGCAGCGCGCCAAGCTGATCCAGGACCGCGAGGACTACCGTAAGCAGCTGGACGAGGTCGGCATCGTGGTCGCCCTCGTGAAGCAATACCGCGCCGCCGGCCGGGACCTGGCCGAGATCCCCCTGGTCCGCGCCGACGCCGACGTCGCCGGGGCCCGGGTCAAGCTGACCGACGCGCAGACGCGCGTGCGGGCGATGGAGGAGATCTACACCGACCTGCACCCCAAGATGATCGCGGAGCGGCAGGCCCTCGCCCAGCTGTCCGCCGAATTCAAGCGGGCGGTGACCACGAAGGCGGACTCCCTCGCCGCCGCCCAGGTCGACCTCCGCGCCAAGCTGGACAATGCGGTCGAGATCCTCCGCCAGAAGGACGAGGCCATCAACAAGCTGCAGGCCGCGGCCGTCGAGCTCGAGAAGATCGACAAGGATATCCGCGCCAACGAGGAGTTCCTCGGCCGCATGAAGCTCAACTACGAGGAGGCCAAACTGCGCACGGCGACCTCCGGCATCAGCACCTCCATCCGCGTGATGGACAAGCCCTCCGTCTCCGACAAGCCGGTCAACAAGAACTTCAGCGTCAACGCCCTCGCGGGCCTCGCCCTGGGCCTGTTCGCGGGCGTCGGCCTCGTGATCTTCCTCGGCGCGCTCGACGACCGCCTGAAGTCCGTCCGCGACCTCGAGGGCGGGCTGGGCATCCAGGTCCTCGGCACCGTGCCGAAGGTCTCCGAGACCGCCGGACCCGACCGGGCCCTGCTCGCCCGGCAGGACAAGGACCGGCAGGCGACCGAGGCCGTCCGCGCGATCTATTCCGCGATGAAGATCAACCCGGCCTCCGCGGCCGGCCGCGTCTTCCTCGTCACCTCCACCCGCCCGGGCGAAGGCAAGACCTTCGTCGCGACCAACCTCGCGCTCGCCTTCGCGCAGCACTCCGAACGCGTCATCGTGGTCGACGCCGACCTGCGCCTGCCCAACGTCGGTCCGTCCCTGGGTTTCGCCGGCGACGGCGGCGTGAGCCGCTGGTTCAACGGGGAGATGACCCTCGACGAGGCCATCGTCAAGGACGTGGCCCCGGGGCTCGACGTCCTGCCCGTGGGCCTCAGCTGCCGCAACCCCACGCAGGTCATCAACAACCCGCGGTTCGCCGAGATGCTCGACGAACTTCGCCGCCGCTACGACCGCGTCTTCATCGACTCCCCGCCCATCGGCGCGGTCTCCGACGCCCTGCACCTCATCCCCAAGGTCGACGGCGTCCTCTATGTCGTCCGCTTCAACGTGGTGAGCGCCCGCAACGCCGCCGCCTGCCTGGCCCGCCTCCGCGACGCCGGCGCCCCCATGCTCAGCGCCGTCCTCAACCAGATGTCCGTCCGCCTGGCGTCGGTCTACACGGACACCTACGACCCGTCCGCCGGCAAGTATTACGTCGGCGAAGCCGGCGCGCCGCCCCGGGCTTGATCTCCATGCGTCTCCCCCTCCTGCTCCTCCTCGCGGCCGCCCTCGGCGGTTGCCAGACGGCCCCGGTCACCGGCCGCGCCCAGTTCATCCTCGTCGACGAAGCCGAGGTGGCCTCGCTCTCGGCGGGCGAGTTCGCGAAGATGCGGAAGTTGCCGAACGACCCGCGCCTGGCGAAGATCCGCGAGATCGGCCTCAAGGTCGTCGCGGCCGCCCGGCGCGATGACCGCAACGGCGTGCTCCCGCCGCCGGCCCGCTGGGAGTTCGCCATCATCGACGACAAGTCCCCGAACGCCTTCGCCATGCCCGGGGGCAAGATCGGCTTCAACGCCGGCATGTTCGCCTACACGCCCACCGACGACGACATCGCGGTCATCCTCGGCCACGAGGTCGCGCACGTCATCTGCCGGCACGGCGCCGAGCGCGTCTCGCAGCAGATGGGCGTCGCCGCGGCCGTCGCCATCACCGACGAGGCCACGAAGAAGAAGGATGCCCAGACGCGGCAGGCCTGGGTCGCCGCCATCGGCCTGGGCTCGCAGCTCGGCGTCCTGTTGCCCTACAGCCGGGGCCACGAGTCCGAATCCGACCACCTCGGCCTGCTCTTCATGGCGCGCGCCGGTTACGATCCCGAGAAGGCCCCGGGCTTCTGGGAGCGCTTCGCCAAGATCGGCGGCTCCCGTCCGCCGGAATTCCTGTCGACCCACCCCGCGGACGCCACCCGCATCCGGCAGCTCCGGGGCTGGATGGCCGAGGCCAAGGCGCAGCGCCCCAAGGGCTGACGCTCAGCGTCGCTCCAGCCGGAGCGGGCAGGTCAGGTAGACGCCCTTCGGGTCGTTCAGGGTCCGGATCGCCCGGAGGGTCTCGGCGTGCGTCCGCAGGAAGAGCAGGGCGGGGTCGCGCGGCGCCGCGCGCGTGAAGAGCGGGTGGTCTTCCCGGTCGTCCGTGAGGAGCTGCTGCAGGAGCGACTCCTCGCCCTCGTGCAGGGCGGGGACCTGCACCAGCTGGGCCTCCTTCAGTTCCGCCAGCGACTTCGCCAGGGCGATGGCGTCGCGGAGCCCGCCGAACTTGTCGACCAGCTGCCGTTCGCGGGCCTCGGTCCCCAGCCACACGCGGCCCTGGGCGACCTCATGGACGTCGTTGCGCTCCAGCTTGCGGCCCTCGGCGACGATCTTGAGGAAGTCCTCGTAGACCTCATCCACCATGGTCTGGATCAGCGCGAGCTCGTCGGCCGCGGCGGCCCGATGGCTTTGGCCGAGGTCGGCGTAGCGGTTGGTCTTCACGCCGTCGTGCCCGAGGTGGAACTTCTTGGCGAGTTCCTCGTAGTTGAACTGCAGGCCGAAGACGCCGATGGAGCCCGTGATGGTGGCCGGGTCCGCCATGATCACGCTCCCGCGGGCGGCGATGTAGTAGCCGCCGCTGGCCGCGAGGTCCCCCATCGAGACGACGACGGGCAGGCCTTTCTTGCGGAGCAGGGCGACCTCGCGCGCGATCAGGTCGCTGGCGAAGGCGGAGCCCCCGGGGCTGTTCACCCGCAGCACCACGGCCTTCACGCGGTCGTCGGCCCGCAGCCGGCGCAGCTCGAAGGCCAGGCGGTCGCCGCCGACCTCGTCCGGACCGCCCCAGCCGTCGACGATCTCGCCTTCGGCGTAGACCACCGCGACCCGGTCGGCGCCGCGGGGCAGCTGGACCTTGTCGGCGTAGCGGGCCAGGGACACCTGGCGGAAGGACGTCTCGCTGTCGTCGACCGCCGCGCCCGCCTTGCGCGCCCTTTCGATGAACTCGTCGCGTTGCTGCAGGGCGTCGACCAGCTTGAGCGCCAAGGCCTTCTTCGCGGGGAAGATGCCGCCGGCGTCGGCGGCGCGGTTCAGGGCGGCGTTGGTGAGCTTGCGCGATTGGGCGATCTGGCCGACGAGCCGGCTCCAGACGCCCTGCACCAGCTGGGTGGCCTGTTCGCGCGAAGGCTCGCTCATGCGGTCGCCGAGGAACGGCTCCACGGCCGACTTGTACTTGCCGACCTTGGTGACCTGCACCCCGATCCCGAGCGTCCGGAGCGTCTCGCCGAAATAGAGGTTGTTGGCGGCGAGGCCCTTGAGCTCGAGCTCGCCCGAAGGGTGCATCGCGACCTGGTCGGCGACGCTCGCGAGGTAGTATTCGCCCTGGCTGCCGTTCTCGATCCAGGCGAAGACCGGCTTGCCCGACTCCTTGCGGAACGCGGCGATGGCCTGGCGGAGTTCGCCCAACTGCACGACGCCGGCCTCGATCTCGCCGGCGATCACGACGCCCACGATGTTCCGGTCCTTGGCGGCGAGTTCGAGGGCGGTGAGCGCCCGGTAGAGGTCCACCGTCGGCCGGGGCTCGTCGCCGAGCAGCGCGCCCAAGCCCGCCTTGCCGTGCGCGGGGGTGTCGTTCACCACCAGGCCGTGGCCGACGACGAGCATGGTGCCGGGGCGGACGCTCACGATCGGCTTGCCGCCGCTCGACGAGCTCAGGCCGGCGACGATCAGCACCAGCAGCAGGAAGGCGCTCAGGGCGCCGGCGAGGAAGGTCCCCAGCACGGAGGCGAGGAGGGATTTCAGGAATTCTTTCATGGAAGCGGCGGGCGTGGGGGCGACTCCGCACGATGCCCGCTTGGCGAAACATCGCCATTCAAAAGACGCTTTTTCGACGCTGGTTTCCGCTGGTTTCCGCCCGGCGGACCGCTAGCCTGTCCGCATGAACGAGCAGACCCCGGACGTGGGCGCCGCCACCGAGCGCAAGGCTCTGGCCATCAACCTGGATCGTTCCGCCTACGGTGCCTTCGCCGAGATCGGGGCGGGGCAGGAGGTCGTCCGCCATTTCTTCAAGGCGGGGGGCGCCTCGGGGACCGTCGCCAAGAGCATGTCGGCCTACGACATGCGGGTCAGCGACGCCATCTACGGGCACCCCAAGCGCTACGTCTCCCGCGAGCGGCTGGAGCAGATGCTGCAGCACGAGTACCAGCTGCTGGTCGATCGGCTCGCCGCCGAACGCGGCGCCCAGACCCGTTTCTTCGCCTTCGCCGACACGGTCGCCACCACCCCGCACGACGGCAAGGGGCAGGGCCACTCCTGGATCGGCCTACGCTTCCAGGAGGCCCCGCTCAGCCCGCCCAGCGAGGTGCTCCTGCACCTGCGGCTGTGGGACAAGGACGCGGGCCGTCAGCAGGACGCCCTCGGCATCGTCGGGGTCAACCTGATCCACGCCGCGCTCAACGCCCGGACCGGCGTCGATGCCTTCCTCACCGCCCTCGTCGACGGGGTCGGCGTCGGCCGGGTCGAGGTCGAGTTCGTCCACTTCCGCGGTCCGGCGTTCGGCGCCTTCGACAACCGTTCCGCGGCCCTCCGCCTGGTCCGCCTGGGCCTGACCGACGCCGTCCTGTTCGGGCCCGAGGGGCTCCCCGAGGTGCCCAGCGAATACCTCTACAAGAAGAACCTCCTCGTCGCCCGCGGCACCTTCCGCCCCGTTTCCCTGGTCAACGAGGACATGCTCGCCTGCGCCCTGCGCAACCTCGGCGACGCCGGCGCGGAGGTCCTGCCGCTCTTCGAGATGTGCATCGGGTCGGACCCGCATCCCGAGGCGGAACTCATCGACCGCATCCGCCTGATCGCGACGCTCCGCCGGCCGCTCCTCGTGACCCGGCACCGCGGCTGGTACCGGCTTCCGGCCTATTTCCGGATGCACACCACGGGGCGCATCACGTTGGTCGCGGGCATGAACAACCTCGTCGACCTCTTCAACCCGGAGCATTACACCCAGCTCGAGGGCGGCGTGCTCGAGTCCTTCGGCCGCCTGTTCAAGGATCGGGTCCAGGTCATGGTCTACCCGATGCGCGGCGACCAGCTGCGCCGCCTGGTGGCCGACCCGGTGGCCTGCAAGGTCTGCTTCCCGGAGAGCTACTCCATCAAGGAGGATGCGGTGATCGCGGCCGGCGACATCCAGATGCGGCCTTCGGTGTCCGGCCTGTTCCAGCACCTCCTCAACAACGGCTTCTTCGTGCCGATCGCGGGCGCCGACCCGGCGGCGATGGCCTGCCAGCCCCGCACGTTGGCGGACCGGATCCGGGCGGGGGACGCCGGTTGGGAGAAGGAAGTGCCTCCGGCGGTTGCCGTCGCGATCAAGAGCCTCAAGTTGTGGGCCGATTGACCGCCCATGCCCGCCCCCCTGACTTCGCTGCCCCCGGAGGAAAACGCCGAGTTGTCCCTGTCCGTCGAACGGGCGTACCGCGAGGGTGAGGTGCTTGACCGGTTGGAGGCGCTCTGGGCCCTGATCCTCGCGAAGTGCTTCGTCCTGCAGTGGGCGATCGACGCCTATGCCTTGCCGGTGCGCGGCTTGGTCTACGTCTGGCTGCTCACCTTCACCATGGCCGCCGGGGCGACCGCGCTCTACCTCCGGGCCCATCGCCTCCCGCTCCGTCTGCTGCCCTGGCGCGCCCGCGTCAGCACCGCCCTGTCCCTCGGCCTGCTCGTCGGCCTCGGCACCCTCGCCTACGCCCATGGGGCGCGCGGGTTCCTGCCCGCCGGGGCCGCGGCCGCGCTCGCCTGCGTCCTCCTCGGCAACGCCGCGCTGGTGCGCGCGACCTTGATCGGCGGGCCGGAGCCGATGGTCGGCGCCCTGCTGTGGTGGGCCGCCGCGGCCCAGGCCTTCCGGGACGCCGACGAGCGGGCCTTGCTCTGGGTCGGGCTCGGTTTCCTCGGGGCCCAGGCCTTGCCCGGGTTCGCCCGCCTCGCGCGCCGGCGGCGGGAGCAACGCGTCTGATCAGCCGAGGTCGACGACGGCCTTGCCGCCGGTGCTGTTGATGAGGTGCGCCATGAAGCGCTTCATCGCCGGCGTCAGGACGCGCCCCTTGCGGTGCACGATCGCGAGCGGGCGGGCCACGCGGCGGTCGCGCAGGCGCAGCATCACCAAGGTGCCCTGTTCGACTTCCTGCCGGATGGTGCCCTCGGGCACGAGCGCCACGCCGGCGTCGACCTCGACCGCGCGCTTGAGGGTCTCGATGTTGTCGAACTCCATGGACGGTTCGAGTTCGATGCGCTGCTCGCGGAAGAACTGGTCGAGCGCCTTGCGCGTCGGGATGTCCTGGTCGAAGCCGATGAACTTGCCGCCCTGCAGGTCGGCGAGCTCGATCTCCTTCTTGCCGGCGAGCTTGTGCTTCGGCGCGCAGATGGCGACGAGCTGGTCCTCCATCAGCGGGGTGATCTCGATCTGCCGCATCTTCTGCGGGAAGGCCACCAGGCCGAAGTCGACGGCGTTCGAGATGACGTCCTCGTAGACGAGGTTGGAGCGGCGGTACTCGACGCGCACGTTGACGTGCGGGAACTCCTGCATGAAGCGCTTCACGTGCGGCGGCAGTTCATGGAGCCCGATGGAGACGATGGTCGAGACGTGCACCGTGCCGCTGACCACCTTGCGCATCTCCTGCATCTCGCTCGAGACCTGCTCGTAGCGGTTGAGGATGTCCTTGGCGGCCTCGTACAGGCTGCGGCCTTCGCGGGTCAGCCGGAACTGCTTCTGGCTGCGGTCGACGATCAGCACGTTGAAGTGCTTCTCCATGGAGCGCAGCTGCTGGCTGACGGCCGACTGGGTGATGGCGTTGAGTTTGGCGGCCTTGGAGAAGCTCTCGTTGTCGACCAGGTCGCGGAAGATCTTCAGGTTCTCGATGTGCATGAAAGGAAAGGTCTTGGATAAATAAATCTAATGCCCAGACGCCTTCAAGTGTAGCCTTGCTTATCTAGCGGCCACGAAACTGCGAAAACCGCCCTTTGGCGGCGTTGACTCGGGGGCGAAACTACTCCACTAGTGTTCAAATGGTCACCTATGACCAGTTCGCGGGCCGTTGTGAGGCCGTCTTGGGCCGGATTCGGCAGGCCTGCGCGGCCGCCGGCCGGGCGCCCGACTCCGTGCGCCTGCTTCCGGTGACCAAGACCCACCCCGTGGAAGCGGCGATCTTCGCCCATCGCTTCGGACTCCCCGCAGTCGGCGAGAATCGGGTGCAGGAAGCCCTCCAGAAGCGTCCCCAGGCCCCCGCGGAGCTCCGCTGGGAGCTGATCGGCCACCTGCAGTCGAACAAGGCCAAGCAGGCCCTCCAGGCGTTCGACGTCATCCAATCGGTCGACTCGGCGGAACTCGCCGCCCGCCTCGGCCGGATCGCCGGCGAACTCGGCTTGGTCCGGGAGGCGCTCATCCAGGTCAACTCGGGGGACGACCCCGCCAAGTTCGGTTGCGACCTCGCCGCGGCGCCCGCCGTGCTCGAGGCCGCGCTGGCCCATCCCGCCCTGAAGGTGACCGGGTTGATGGCCATCGCCCCGTTGTCCGAGGATCCGGCCGTGGCGACGCGGACCTTCGAGGCCTTGCGCCGTTGCCGCGACGAGCTGGAGACCCGCTTCGCCGTCCGCCTCCCGGAACTCTCGATGGGCATGAGCGGTGACCTCGAACTGGCGGTCGCCGCCGGCTCCACCTGCGTCCGCGTGGGCTCCGCGCTCTTCGGCGAGCGCCCTTCCGCATGATCCGCCGCCTCATCATCCGCGACCTCGCCCTGATGGACCGCGCCGACCTCGAGGTCGGCCCGGGCTTCACCGTCGTCACCGGCGAGACGGGGGCGGGCAAATCCGTCCTCCTCGGGGCGCTGTCGCTGTTGGCGGGCAACCGCGCCGCGAAGACGATCGTCCGCAAGGGGGCCGAGGAATGCGCGGTCGAGGCCGAACTCGAGGTCGAGGGCGACCGGCGCTTCGACGAGGCGCTGAAGGCGCTGGATCTCCCCGCCTGCGACGACGGCCTGCTGATCCTCAAGCGTTCGGTCCACGCGACCAAGGCGGGGCGGATCTCCGTCAACGGCGGGTCCGCCACCCTCACGCAGCTCCAGCAGCTCGGCGAACTCTGGATCGATTTCCATGGCCCGGGCGAACCGCAGAAGCTGATGCGCACCGAGACCCAGCTCGAGATGCTCGACCTGCACGCGGGCCTGGCCGCGCCGCTCGCCGCCTACCGCGCTGGTTGGCGCCAGCGCCATGACCTGCTCCGCGAGGCCGCCGAAGCCGCCTCGGCCGAACGCTTGTCCGAGGACGAGGAGGCCTTCCTGCGCTCCCAGCTCGAGAAGCTCGACTCGCTGGACCTCTCCGAGGAAGCCATCGCCAAGCTCGAGCGCGACCATGCCCGCGCATCCCGCGCGCAGGAACTCGCCGCGCTCCTCGGCCAACTCGACGCGGGCCTCGGGGCCGACGGGCTCGGCGAGGTGCTCCCGAAGCTGCTCAAGGCCGGCGATGACGTGGCCCGGATCGACGCGGACGCCGCGGCGTTGCGCGACCGCCTGAACTCCCTCGCGGCCGAAGCCGAGGATATCCGCGCCGATTTCGCCCGGCTGGGCCGCGGGCTTTCCGCGGACGAGGAGGCCACGGCCGACCTCGACGCGCAGATGAACCGCTGGCTGGAGTTCCGCCGCAAGTACGGTCCGTCGGCCGAGACCGTGCGCGAGAAACGCGAGGCGCTGCGTCGCCGGCTGGCGTCGCAGGGCGACGTCGAGGCGCGCGTGGCCAAGCTGAGGGCCGAGGCCGCCCAGGTGGAGAAGGAGCTGCGCAAGCAGGCCGCGGTGCTCCGCGCGGCCCGCCTCAAGGCCGCCGAAAAGCTCGCCGCCGCGGCCCGCAAGATGCTCGGCGCGCTCGGCTTCAAGAAGGCCGACCTCCGGATCGAGGTCTCCGTCGCCGAGCTCGGTCCGCACGGCGCCGATGCGGTGCGCTTCCTCTTCTGCCCCAACGCCGGCCAGGACCTCCTGCCGCTCGACCAGATCGCCTCCAGCGGGGAGGCGGCCCGCGTCATGCTCGCCCTCAAGACCGTGCTCGCCGCGGTCGACCGTACCCCGGTGCTCGTCTTCGACGAGGTCGACGCCAACGTCGGCGGCGAGATCGGCGCCCAGGTCGGCCGCGAACTGGCCGCGCTCGGGGCCGGCCACCAGGTCTTCTGCGTGACGCACCTCCCGCAGGTCGCCGCCCTCGGGCATGCCCACCTCGTCGTGACGAAGACGCAGGACGACCGCTCGACGACGGTCGCGATCGCGCCGGTCCACGCCAAGCGCAAGGACCGCGAGGCCGAGCTGGCCCGCATGTTGGGCGACCGCGCCAGCAAGGTCGCGCTCTCGCACGCCCGCGAGCTCCTCGACGGCGCGAAGTAGGTTCAGGCCTTCTTCACGAACCGATCCAGCCGCAGCCGCCGGATCATGCGCAGGCCGATGGCCGCCGCCCACGGCTTCGGCAGGCGCGCGGAGAACCAGCCGAGCAGCTTGTGCTTCCAGCCGGTGATCACCTGCGGGTGGGCCTTCGCCATCGCGCGCAGGGCCTCGTCGACGCACGCCTCGGCGGTCTGCCCGCCGAGGCCGGTCGAGCCGGTGAAGCCCGCGGCCTTGGAGAAGTTGGTCGAGACCGGGCCGGGGCAGATCGCCACGCAGCGCACGCCGTACGGGCGCGCCTCCGCGTCCAACGCGATGCTCCAGTGCAGCGCGAAGGCCTTGGTCGCCGCGTACGTCGTCATCAGCGGCGTCGGTTGGTAGGCCGCGAGCGAGGCCACGGTCGCGACCTGGCCGCCGCGCGCCTTCAGGTCGGGCCACAGCAGGCCCGTCAGGTGGACGACGGCGCGCATGTTGACGTCCACCATCTTCAGGGTGTGGTCCAGGTCCGGGGCGGGGAACTCGCCGTACGCGCCGAATCCGCTGTTATTAACCAACAGTATCCTTCCTTCCCGCGGCATTAGTTTCCGTAATTCGCCGACAACCTTCTCGATTTCATGCGGTTGCGAGAGGTCGCAGGTAAGATGACTGAACTTCAGGGAATTCGGGACGCCTTCCGGTGGGGTGCGGGAAAGGTTGAAGACGGCCGCGCCGGTGCCAGACTCTTCGATGCGCGAGAGTATTGCGCGTCCGATGCCCGAAGAAGCTCCGGTGATGATCACACAAGAGAAACCCTTGAGGAAATCGTCGACGAAGACGGCGCGGGACATGGATGCAGGTTCGCTCGTCAGCCCCCCCAACACAACCCCAATGAGCAATGCTCCCATCGTCGTGTCCGGTGTCCACATGGACCTGACCGACGCCCTGAAGGAAACGGTGTGCGCCAAGGTCGAAAAGCTGCTGCGCCACAACCCGCGGATCATCCGCGTGCACGTCGAGCTCGTCCACGCCCGTTCGCGCGACCACAGTCGCGAGTTCGCGGCCCAGATCCGGCTGGAGGTGCCGGGTCCGGACATCGTGGTCCGGGAAGAATCCGAGGACCTGTACAAGTCCCTCGACCTCCTGGTCGACAAGGCCGACCGCCAGCTCCGCCGCCGCCATCGGTTGGAGAAGGAGAAGCGGAACCACCCGCACCCCACCGACCTCGGGGACCTCGGCAAGGCCGCCTAACCCGCGCCTGAGCCCACGCAACCGCCCCCGGCGGCCTCGCGGCCCCGGGGTCTTTTGTCGCCCGACCCAGCCGAAACACCCTCGCCCTCCCGGGGCTCCCGGCTTTTATCCTGCTCCATGCGGATTTATTTCATGGGCATCTGTGGCACGGCGATGGGGAATGCCGCCTTACTGATGCGCGCGCTCGGCCATGAGGTCATGGGCTCGGACACCGGCATCTACCCGCCCATGTCCGACCACCTCCGCGGGGCGGGGGTCGATATCCTCGAAGGCTGGTCCGCCGAACGTCTCGCCCAGCTGAAGCCCGACCTGGTCGTGGTCGGCAACGTCGCCTCCCGCGGCCATCCGGAGGTGGAGTGGCTGCTCGAAGCCCGCACCCAAGCCTACGTTTCCCTGCCGGAGCTGCTCCGCACCCGCCTCCTGCACGAACGCCGTAACGTCGTCGTCGCCGGGACGCACGGCAAGACCACCACCACCTGCATGGCCGCGGTGCTCCTCCGGGCCAACGGCGCCGCACCGGGCTGGCTCGTCGGCGGCGTCCCGCGCGACCTGCCGGACTCCTCGCAGCCGGGCCAGCAGGGTGGACCGTTCGTCATCGAAGGCGACGAATACGACACGGCGTTCTTCGACAAGCGCAGCAAGTTCATCCAGTACCTGCCCCACGTGCTCGCGATCAACAACTGCGAGTTCGACCACGCCGACATCTTCCGCGACCTCGACGACGTCCTGCGGACGTTCTCCCATGTGATCCGCATCGTGCCGCGCGACGGCGCGATCGTGGCCAACGGCGATGACGCCAACGTCCTCGGTTTGGTCCAGAACGTCACCTGGGCGCCGGTCGTGCGCGTCGGCACCGGTCCCGCCAACGATGCGGTCATCGCCGATTTCCAAGAATCGCCGACGGGCTCATCCTTCACGCTCGTCTGGAAGGGCCAGGAGTGGGGTCGGGTGAAGTGGGCCCTGCCGGGCCTTTTCAACGCCCGCAACGCGGCCATGGCGGCGGTCTCGGCCGGCCTCCTGCTCGACGCCCGGGATCCGACCAAGCTCAAGCTCGAGGCGCTCAACGCCTTCCAAGGCGTGCAGCGCCGCCAGCAGGTGCTCGTCGACCGCCCGGACCTGACGGTCATCGAGGATTTCGGCCACCACCCGACCGCGCTCGACCTGACGCTCGCCTCCCTCCGCGCCCGCTACCCGCGGCATCGTCTGGTGGCCTGCTTCGAGCCGCGCAGCAACACCGCCGCCCGCAAGGTCATGCAGGACGCCTTCCGCGAGGCGCTGAAGCAGGCCGATGAGGTCTTCCTGGCGCCGCCGCATCGCGCCGACAAACTCGGGGAGGAACGCTTCGACAGCGCCGGCGTCGCCGCGGCGATCAACGCCGCCGGCAAGAAAGGTTTCGCTCCCGCCTCGAACGAGGCGCTCCTCGCCGAGCTCACCGCGGTGGTGAAGGGGGATCGGTCGCCGCGCTGCGTGATTTTCTTCTCGAACGGCGCCTTCGGCGGCATCATCAAGAAATTCGCCCAAGCCGTCTGACCATGGAAGCCTTCCTCCGTTCGAACCAAGCCGTCTGGCTGATGCTTTTCGCCGACTTCCTCGCCGTCGTCGGCTGGTTCCTCGTCAAGGCCAACGGCGGCACCGAAGGGGGCTTCCCGCTGTTCGCCCTCTACGGCTTGGGCGGCTACAATATCCTCTTCTTCTGGTTCCGCGCGCGGCTGAAGGCCAAGGCTTGACCTAGCCCAGCAGGCCCAGCGACTGACGCGCCAGCGCGGAGTCCTGGGCGATCTGCGCCTGCAGGGCGGCGAGGTCGGCGAACTTCTGCTCCGCCCGCAGGCGACGGACCCAGCGGACGCGGACGGCGTCGCCGGTGGTCGGGGCCCCGCCCCGGAGCACATGGGCTTCGAGCAGGGGCGCCACCGGTCCGCTCTCGACCGTCGGGCGCTGGCCGTAGTTCGCCACGGCGGGCAGGGCTTCGCCTCGGAAGATGACTTCGACGGCGTAGACGCCGTAGGCGGGCTTGAGTTCGGGCTCCCAGGCCACGTTGACGGTGGGGAAGCCGATCGTCCGACCAAGGCGTCGGCCCCCGATGATGACGCCTTCGGCTTCATAGGGACGGTGCAACATCGCGTTGGCGAGGTCGAGTTCACCGGCGGCCAGGCATTGGCGGATCCGCGAACTGCTCACCGTCTCGGCTCCCAGCTGGACCGCGGCCACCAGGCGCACGCCGAGGCCTTCGGCCACGCCGTGCTTGATGAGGGTCTCGCCGTGGCCGGAACGTCCGCGTCCATACTGGAAGTTGGCGCCGACATGCAGGGACTTCAGGTGGGGGAAGGTGTGCTTCAGCCACTTCGGGAAATCGGTGGCCTCGATGCCCGCGTGGGCCCGGTCGAACTTCTCGTGGTGGATCCGCTGCGCGCCGGCTTCGGTCAGGCGTTCGTCCTTCTGCGCCCGCGTGAAGATCAGCGGTACGGACGATTCGGGACGGAGCACCTTGCTCGGGTGCGGGTCGTAGGTGAGCACGCCGACGACGCCGCCGTCGGCCCGGGCGGCCTCGCGGGCGGACCGGAGCACGGCCCGATGGCCGAGGTGCACGCCGTCGAAGGCGCCGATGGCGAGGTGCACCGGGTTCGTCATGCGGCCGAGGTGGCTTGGGCCACGGGGAGGAGGGCGGCGACGAGCTGGGCGTCGTCCATCGCGCCGAGCTGCGGCAGCGTGTGGCCGCGGGTGAGGTCGAGCTGGCCGGAACGCGTCCGGCGGAGCATCGAGAGGTGGGCGCCCGGGCCGAGCTTGCGGCCGAGGTCGAAGGCCAGCGTCCGCACGTAGGTGCCCTTGGTGCAGCGGACGCGGAAGTTGATCTTCGGGCTCTCCCAGGACAGCAGCTCGAACTCCGTGAGGCGGATGGCCCGGGGCTCCCGGGCGACCTCGATGCCCTTGCGGGCGAGGTCATAGAGCTTCTGCCCGCCGACCTTCTTCGCCGAGTGCATCGGAGGGACCTGGAGCTGGTCGCCCAACATCGCGGCCAGGGCCGCGCGCACCTGCGCCTCGGATATTTCCGGCACCGCGTTCGTCTCCAGCGTCTCGCCTTCGGCGTCCTGGGTGTCGGTGACGACCCCGAGCGTCGCTTCGCCCAGGTATTCCTTGTCCTGGGCCATCAGTTGGTCCGAGGCCTTCGTGGCCTTGCCGACCAGCACGATGAGCAGGCCGGTCGCCATCGGGTCGAGCGTGCCGGCGTGGCCGACGCGGCGGGTGCGGTAGAGCCGCCGCACGCTATCCACGACGTCGTGGGAGGTGATCCCCTGCGGCTTGTCGACGAGCAGCACGCCCGCGGGTTCGGCGCCGGCCTCGCTCATCGCGCCGAGAATTCGCGGTAGTGGGCGATGACGATGCCGAGGATCTTGGCGCGGTCCTGGGGCAGGCGGCAGCCCTGCATGTTGAAGCCGGCCGCCAGCACGTGGCCGCCGCCGTTGAGCTTGCCCGCGCACAGGTCCAGCCGGAGCTTCGGGTCCCGGCCGCGGAGGCTGCCCCGGATGCCATCCTTGCCCTCCTCCATGAGCACGGCGATTTCCACGCCTTCGACGGAGCGGGGGAATTCGACCAGGCCTTCCTTGTCCTCCTTCGTCGTGCCGGTCGCGGCGTAGTCCGCCTGCGTGAGTTCGCCGGAGCAGATCTTGCCGTCCTCATGGAAGGCGATCGTGTTCAGGAAGCGCTTGGTCAACTCGAGCTTGCCGCGGCTCTCCTGCTCGAAGACCCGGAAGTTCGCCTCGGCCGGGTCGGCCCCGCGCCGCACCAATTCGGCGACGATCGCGAAGACGTCGGCGGTGGTGCTGCGGTAGCAGAAGCGCCCCGTGTCCGTGAGGATCCCGAGGTGGAGGCACTTGGCGGTGGCGGCGTCGATGGGGAGGCCGGCCTGGAGCGCGGCGGCGGCCAGGACGTGGCAGGTCGCGGCGGCGTCCCGGACCACGAGGTTGACCTTGGCGTAATCGGGATTGGACGCGTGGTGGTCGATGTTCGCGTGGATGCCGGC
>Ga0255079_1000098_pt1 | contig 21102 bp, 21 predicted proteins | sample Colum_Atlam_RepB_FD_188586 | JGI IMG/M metagenome (GOLD analysis project Ga0255079, IMG submission 188586) | Freshwater microbial communities from Columbia River, Oregon, United States - Colum_Atlam_RepB_8h | ecosystem: Environmental > Aquatic > Freshwater > River | place: USA: Oregon... | reverse complement strand
TTCGAGCCGGCGTTGAAGTCGAGGGTCGACCAGTTGCCCGAAACCGAACCGGCGCACTGCACGTTCGGATCCTCGAAGGTGATCGTGGTGATCGCATTTGACGTCATGCCGGAGTTGACCCACGTTGCGACCGCCGGATTGTCTCTGCACAACGCGAAGGGCCACAAATGACTGAGTCCGCCCACCGCTGCGATACGTACCGACGTGAGCGCGGTGATCCTCGACGACGACCGACCGATGAGACCGGCGAAATGAAGCGGTGAGGCGTCGGTACCGGAGACGGTGACCACTCCGCGCGTGGGGGTTCCGCTCACTGTGCACGTGACCGACGTCGGCGAGGCACCGTCGCTGGAGACGATGGCAAGGTTGGCCGAAGCACAACTCGCACCACCGGCGTTCCACGCCCGAGCCGCCGCCACTGCACCGGCTTCCACGCCGTTCTGGAGGCGAGTCCGATCGAGCCACACGCGGCCTCCATCGATCACGATCGCCGTCATCAGACACAGAGGCACCAAGGCGACGGCGAAGAGAACCGTGATCGAGCCGCGATCGTCGCTGGTCAGGTGCTTACGAACACGCATACGAGGACGTCGCCTTGAGAGTGACCGAACGCGATCCGAGAATCGGGATGTCGAGATGTTGATTGGCGGTCAGCAGAACCTTGAACGCGCCGGTCGAACAATTGGTGACGACCGAACAACCGACGGTGCCCATCTGATTGGTGGCCAACTCGGCCAAGGCGGAGCTGCAGGCCGAGGTCGAGGCGACCGATCCGATTCGTGCCGCATCTCGGGCCACCGCCTGAAGTTGAAGTTGATCGAAGTACACCGAGCCTCCGAAGACCAGCGTGAAGAGGAGGACGACGAGGAGGGGCAGCACGAGGGCGAACTCGACCGCCGCCACCCCGTCGTCCGGTCGCCGGCGGGGGGTGCTGGCAACCGGACGACGAAGGATCACGGGAGGATGGTGTCGAAGATGTCGCCGATGCGGCCGCCGAGAGCGGCAGCAGCGACGGCCACGACGGCCACGATGCCTGCGAGCAGCACGCCGTATTCGGCGGCCACTCCACCCTGATCATCCGCTTCGCGCGGAGCCTGGATGGCGGTGATTGCCTTGATGATCAACCGGTTCATGGTTTTCTCCTTGTTGTTGGAATGCGCCGATCGGCGCCGCAGGAGTTTGAACCAGGCGTGACCGCGGTCAACCGCAACACGGGGCATCCGGTACGGGCGTGAACGAGACGCGTACCGATGTCGTCCTTCGTGGAAACTGATTGTCGAACCGTTGGGCTTTCGCTACACGGGCGTGAGAGTCCGACCATCGGACCGCTCGATGCTGGTGTGCCGCAATCGAGGGTCGTAGGAAGATCGGTAGCCCGCGGTCTTGAGGCGATTGTGTCGTCGGCACAACGGATCGGCGTTGTCGGAGCTGGTCGTTCCGCCCTCGGACCATGGGATTCGATGATCGACTTCGCACGAGATCACGTCGCATCCCGGCCACACGCATCGACGCCGGCGGAGCATCGCCACCGCCCGCGCACCACCGGTGAAGATTCGTGCTCGTCGCCCGAGATCGATGGGCACACCGTCGGCACTCATCACGACCCGCCGCACGTGCCCCACGAATGATGCCGCCACCACATCGACCGGATCGAGCGCGACGCCACCGGTGGTCTCGCAACGCTTGTCGAGAAGGTTCTCGGTCGGTTCGATCAATACCGGAACACGTTCACCGGCTTCCATCGCCGCCAACGTGCGCTCATAGGTCGTTTGATCGATGAGGATGTTCACGAGTGGCTCGGGTGCCGGGAGGAAACGATCAGCGGCCGAAGCGAAGACCGCGAACATAGCGTCGGCGCGTCGTTGTTTGGACGTGCGGGCCAACGGCTGGACTCCGCCACCGGGCTCGAGGTCGGCCAGATCGCGAGCGAGTTCGGCCTGCACATACTTCTCGAAGACTTCGGCGATCAACGCACCCTGCGAGTTGCCGAGGCGGGCGTCGACATAGGTGGCCGTACCCACGGTGTGGACTCCGGCGTCACGCCCCTCGTGCACGGCGTCGTGACCTCGATGCGCCCCATCGGCATCGGCGAGTTGCTCCCAGCGAATCGCCACGGTGTTGAAGTCTTCGAAGGGCAGAGATTCGGCGTAACCCACCAGCACCGGCAGAAATGCGGGCAACTTCTCCGTGACCCGTACGTTGGCGTGCAGACCCGCCAATCGGGTGGCTTGGGCGATGCCGAGAGTTCCTTCCCGCAAGCGTTCACCCACCATCGGGTTGGCGTGCACCAGATCGGCCACGCGATCGAGGCGCTTGGCCTCTGAACCGGACACGTTCAGCACCTTGCGCAACCACGACGCGACCGAACTGCAACCGTCCTCCTGGTGGAGACCGAGGCGAGTGACCCGAGCCAGTACCTCGGCCATGGACGCCTCGGTCCGGCGGCGCATCACTTCGAGTTCGGTCAACAGCGCGGCGGCCTCGTCGGCCGTCGTGAACCGTGTGGAATCGATCAGCGATTCCGAAGCAATTGATTCACGAGCATCGAACATGCTTCGAAAGTAGAACCGGGGTGTGGCAGAGATCGACGTTCGATCAATCGACCACGGAACCTGCCCGGCGTGGCGCGAACATGTCTTGAACCAGACCAAACAATTCAGGAGTTGCCTTGTTCGGGGACCCACAATCGAATGGGGGTTGCGGGTCGTACTCGATCGCCAGTTGCACCGCGCGAGCCATGTCGGGGCCGACGAGTTCGGCCACCAAGGTCAATCCCATGTCGATACCGGCCGAGACCCCGGCGGCGGTGATGATCTTGCCGGAGCGCACGACACGTGTCGACTCCGGTCTGGCGCCCAGCGCCTCGAGCCGACCGTAGGACGCCCAATGAGTCGTGGCCGGGAGACCGGCGAGTATCCCGGCCTGCGCAAGAAAGAGTGCGCCGGTACACACGCTCGTCGTCCAGGTCGTCGAAGGGTGAATTCGCTCGACGAACCGAACGACCGGATCATCGTTGGTCAAGTTGGCGTCACCGAACCCACCCGGAACCACGACGACATCGAGGTGATCGATGTCATCGAATCGCTTCGTCGCGTGCAGGGACAGTCGACCGGTGTGATCCGTGACCGGACCCACTGCGGCCGCGACGAACGAGACGTCGAGACCGGGAACATCGACCAGTGTCTGGAACGGGCCCACGATGTCGAGCGCAGTGAAGCGCGGATACAGGACCAAACCGACCGACGTCATGAACCCGACCCTAACGACCGTCGGCTCGCTGTGCGGCGCCCCCGGCAGGGATCGAACCTGCGACCTGCGGTTTAGGAAACCGTTGCTCTATCCACTGAGCTACGGAGGCAAACGAGGGACATCTGTCCCTATGTTCCCGAATCTACCTCGGGACCTTCGACCACGTACCTAGGGTCATCGGCACTTCGCCAACCATTGGAACCTTGCGGGGGTCGGATCAATTGTTCGCAAAACTGGCTGCAATCTTGGTGGTCGTCACCGGAGTTTTCAACGGCACGATCATCCTCGACCTCCGACGCCGAGCCCGCGGATTCCTGCGAATGGTCTATCTCTTCCTCGCCCTCAGTTCACTTCTCCTCGTCGCCCAATCCGTTGCATGGACCACGCGGCTACCGGTCGAATCGGTGACCCAACGTGCCCTCGTCGAACTGTCAGTGTTGCTCTGGGCAACGGCATCGACGATCGGGATGAGTTTCTCACTCGCCCGACGTCCGGGTTCATCCCCACTCACACGCGGTCTCGACGTCGGGATCGCCTGCCTCGGTGTTCTGGTCCTCCTCTGGACGACGGCGATCGTTCCGACTCTCTCGACTACGAAGCACAGCACGCTCCACACCGTCGGTTGGCTGGTCGTCTACGTCGCCATTTCCGCGTGCACCGGACTCTCGTTGGCCCTCTCCCGCATCACGTCGACCCGGGGCCGTCCGGAGATGATCGCCAACATCGTGAGTTCACTTCTGATCTCGCTGGCCCAGATCTTCCTCCTCTTGAGTCTGCATCAGGTCCGAGAAATACCTCTCACGATCATTCACGCCCTGACCTTCACCGGGCTCCTCGTCTTCAACGTCACCCATTCGACCCGCTTCCAGCGCTTCGCTCTTCGATTCCCCACTCGGCGGATCTACGAATCGATGGGACTGGTTCTGTACTTACCCCTACTCGCCTTCCCGGTCGTCGCGGTCCTGATCGATCACCACAGTTTCGCGTTGACCGCGCGCAATCTCCTGCTCTCACTTCTCGTCGTCGCACTCATCGCAAGGATCCGACTCTTCGAGGACGTGGCCCATCGCCGTCGCGAGGCACTCGAGAAGCGCATCTCGCAGAGAACGAACGAACTCGCCGCTGCCCACGACCTGCTCACTCAGATCATGGATGTCGCCGAGGACGGCATGATCGCCATCGATGACGGTGACCATCCGCTCCTCGTCAATCGCGCCACACGAAGGATCCTCCAGCTGCCCAGCTCGCCATCAGCCGAGAATCTGGCGTCACTTCGGATCGACATCGACGCCGGACCGATCGGCGCCATCTTTTCGGCGGCCGAAGAGAGCCAGCGGCTCGGCCAGCGAGTCAACCGCGAGGTCGTCATTGGCGGAGAATCGCGCCACCTGGAGATCCTCGTTCGAAGGATCCGCGACACCAGCGGACGTCTCGTGGCGGTCTTCCGCGACGTCACCGATGACGTATCACTGGTTCAGAAGAAGAACCGTTTCATCTCCATGGTGAGCCACGAGATTCGAACCCCACTGACGTCTTTGTCCGGGGCGCTCTCACTCATTCGCTCGGGAGCCCTGGGCCAGATTCCACCCGAGGCCACCCGGATGGTCGACATTGCTTCGTCCAGTTCCGAACGTTTGGTGCGCTTGGTCAACGACGTCCTCGTGGTCAATCGACTCGAGAACGAGCAGATGCCCCTCGAGATCCTCCCGGTGAACTTGCGGAGCCTGGTCCAGGACGCGGTCGACACCATGCAGGCACTCGCCCATTCGCAATGTCAGATGATCGAAGCCGAGGCCGAATCGGTCGAGATCCTGATCGACAACGATCGCATTCACCAGGTCCTGATCAATCTCGTTCAGAACGCTCTCAAGTTCTCGCCCTCTCTCTCCAAGGTGAGAGTGACTGCTCGCGTCGTCGATGACGACATCGAGTTCGAGGTGGCCGACGAAGGCCGCGGTATTCCCGAGGCGAACATCGAGTCGATTTTCGAACCCTTCTTCCAAGTCGACGGCTCCGACGCACGTATGCACTCCGGCACCGGTCTCGGCCTGGCGATCTGTCGAGGAATCGTCGAACTGCACGGTGGTTGCATCTGGGCCGAGAATCGCGCACCCCGTGGCACTTCGGTCCGCATTCGGATTCCTCTGGTCCCGACCGTCACCCAACCGCTGCTCGAAATGGTGGCCTCATGACCACTCCCACGGCTGGTCGAATTCTCGTCGTCGACGACGACGAAGCGATCGGAGCCGTGACGCAGGCGACGCTCGAGCTCCTCGGTGGCCTTTCGGTCGCCATCGCCACCAGCGGTGATCGCGCCATGGCGATGTGCCGGGACGAAGAGTTCGACCTGATCCTGATCGACGTCATGATGCCCAACCTCGACGGTCCTTCGACCATTCGCAGGCTGCAAGGATCCGGCCTGCTGGAGCGAACACCGTTCGCCTTCCTCACTGCCAAGGTCCAACCCGATGCACGCGAGGCCCTGCTCTCGCTCGGAGCCGCCGAAGTGATCGCCAAACCTTTCGACCTGACGTCGCTCGTCGAGGTCGTCCGACGCTTGCTTGCCGGCCGACCGTGAGTGGATCGCTCTCATCGACGGATCTGGGCGAGCCCCTGGCCGCCTTGCGACGATCGCTCGCCGTGGAGGTGACCGAGCTGTCGATCCTGCTGCACGGCGACACGTCACCAACGGTCGAGGTTCGTTCGGCCGCCCACGCCTCGGTGCATCGGCTCGCCGGAGGTCTGGGATTCTTCGGACTGCGCAACGAGGGTGAGCTCGCCCGGATGATCGACGAATCCTTGTCGACCGATTCCGGGCTCTGGCCCCTCAATGAACTTCTTGCCTTGATCCGATCGATCGAACAACTTCTGCAGCCGTAGTCGTCAGTGGTGATCCGCTGCTGCGCGCCGACTTTCTGAGTCGGGTGAAGGCTTCGGCCGGATCCACCGACCACCGCTCAGCCAGAACGCCCTTGGCCTGTTCGATCAGCACGCGAGAAGTCAGGGCCGTGGCGAGACTCGTCACCTCGGATCGAAGACGAGCCAACTCCTGGCCGATCTTCCAAGCAGCCAAAGCCGTCCGAAGCAGAGTCGTCGTCACTTCGAGGGCCGGGGCTTCGCCCTCGACCCCGACCACCACCAGAGTCATGGACACCCGGTCATCGCCCTCCCGCACACAGACAGCTCGGTATCCGTTCGGAAGTTCGATCTCCCGACGACCACCCGTGGCCCGAACGACCATGAGGTCGTCGTTCGTCAATCGCTCCCAAACCGACCGATGGTCGACTCGATCGATACCGAATGCAGTTGAAGTGACCGCCTCGATCCCGTCGTCGATGACCACTTTGACCATCACCACATCGAGCGCTTCGCGAATGAAGTCAGCGGAGATGATCGCCCTTTCGAAGCCCGTCGAGGTCGGATCGGCCTCGAGTAGTTCGGCGATCGAGGCAGCGACGGCCTCGGACCACGTCACTTCACGAAGCGATGGCCGACGTCGTCGAATTCGGCCATCATGAGCGCGAGCTGCGTGCGGTTCTCCCGACCGAGGTTGGTCAGCAGTCGGCTCACCCGGTTGCGGACGGTCTGGGGGCTCAGATACACACGAGCGGCGATCTCGCGATCGGTCATCCCTTGACCGATGAACGACATGATCTCGCAATCGACCTCACCCAACTGCAGCAGTTGAGCCATCCCTCGCTCCTCCATGCGCCGGCGCGCGGCCCGCACCGATTCGGTGGTGACGAACCGGCGTCCGGCGACGACATCGCGCATCACTCGCATCAACTCGTCGATTCCCGACATCTTGTCGACCAACGCGACCACACCAAGTTCGGCGGCTTCGATCAGCAGCTCGTCGGTGGCGAAGGCCGTGAGGATGATCACCTTCACATCCGGGCGATTTCCCTGAATCCAACGAACCAGATCGAGGCCGTCTTCTCCGGCCAGACGAACATCGACCACCGCGATCGCGCCATCGCCCGTCTCCAGTACGGCAACGGCACCCGAGGTGTCGGACACCACTCCGACGAGCGACATCTCCGGCTCGTTCTCCAGAACCGTTCGCATCCCCTCGCGGATCAGTTGATGATCGTCACAGATCAGGATCTCCACCATTTCGTTCCCTCCAAAGTCGACTCGTGTCGTTGTGCTCGTTGATTCCGACATCGGTCGGAAATTGAATTATCCGGCAATCCGTCACCGTAGTCGCCGAACAAATGTCCCGACGTCCGAACGCCGGTATCGCCGTACTTCGTAAGTCGCTCACGCGACGTGGCGACATCCGTACAGTCGCCAACCTTCGAATCGTCGTTACGTTCGGCCGGGCGATCACCGATCGTCGCCAAGGCCCCGGATGACGGCCACGAATACTCACCGAATCGACTCCCGGACCCCGAGGCGATTCCCCTTCCAGGAGTTGTCGATGCATTCACCTCTCACCATCCGATCCATTCGTTCGTCGGCGGTGGTGATGATCTTCGCCGTCGCTTGCGTTCTGCTCGGCTTCGCGATGATCACATCACCGGCTCGCGGGGTCGCCAAAGCCTCGGTCGACATCGAGCAGTGTTCGAATTCGCCGTCGACGTGCGATGCGACGCACACCTCGAATTGGCAGAAGGGCAACCTCGGTTCGAACAACTCGCTCTACCTCGAGGGCCAGTCGGTCCCGTATCGCTCGGTGATCACCGGCATGACGATCGGTCAGACGTACGCGGTGCGGATCGGTTGGGACTCGACCGTGAGCGGTCGACACGCCATCGACTATCTCACCGACTTCGACCGCACCGAATCCGGCGCCGATCCGTGCGCGACCGCTCTGTGCTCCGGGAGTCCGGCGACGCTCGGAATTCCGCTCGATCCGATGATCAGCGGCAACGGCGTCACCCAAGTGGGTGGGCAGGCGTTCGCGCTTTGGGGTGCTTCATTCGTCGCACCCGGATCGGTGGTGGCGAACTCCGGAAATCTTTGTGCGACGGCGACGTGCACGGTCGCCGCCAACCCGTCGGCGTATTCCTTCTCGGGTGGCTACGCATCGGGTAGTCACACCTCGATCGAAGTCTTCTTCACCGCCACATCCTCCTCCGCGGTTCTCGCCTGGGGCGGCCACATCTCCTCGCGACTCGACTGGGGAGCATCGTCATCGGCCGTCGACATCGCGGGATCGCCTTACCACATGAGCCTGAACGACCTTCGTTGCTCCGATGCGTCCAATTGCAGCGCCGGCGAACGAGACCTCTCGATGAACAGCGACGCCATCGTCTTCCCGGGTTCCATCACGATCACCAAGGTCGCCGATCCCCAGGGGCCGACCGAGTTCGGTTTCTCCGGTTCGCCGTCACCACTGGGCGCGTTCAGCCTGACCGACGACGGAACGTCGGCCAACTCGATCACCTTCTCCGATTTGACCAATTTCCAGACGTACACCATCAGCGAACTCGCAGCCGACGGCTGGGACCTCGACTCGGTGACGTGTTCGGTCGCCGTCGACTACGGCGGCACACGATCCGTGAACGGTCGGGTCGCCACGATCGAACTCGCCGAAGGTGAAGCCGTCTCGTGCGTGTTCGCCAATTCGGAGTCGGCACCGGCCACCACGACGACCACGAGCACCACGAGTACGACGAGTACGACCAGCAGCACGAGCACGACGATCGTCGATCCCTCGTCCACGACGACCACCGAGGCCACCGGATCCACCACCACGGCCGTCTCACCGACCACCACCGAACGTCGGCGGTTCAGTGGTACCACCCGCACGAGCGCCCCCACCACGACCACCGGAGCCGTGGCGACTCTGGTCGCCACGACCGTGACCGAGTCACCCGCCGTTCTCTCGGGTGAGGAATCACTTCCGGCGACCGGTGGCGAATCACGACCGGTGGTCGTGCTCGGAATCCTCTTCGTCTTCACCGGCTTGTCGAGTCTGACCCTTCTCGGTCTGCGTCGAATCCTGAACGGACGGTGACCCGATGAACACGAATTCCATTCGGCCGCTCGACCTGCCGAGCGTGGCCATCGTGAGCACCTTCCCACCCACCGCCTGCGGACTGGCCACGTTCTCGGCCGCTCTGGCCAACGGATTCCGGACGATCGGTCTGAAGGACGTCGGCGTCGTCCGGAGCAGCGACGACGGCTCGGTGTCGGCCGATCCGCGCGTCGTCGTGGAGCTCCGACCCAACGACTGGCCGTCGATCGACTCGGCCATTCACATCCTCGACTCGTTCGACTGCGTGGTGCTCCAACACGAGTACGGAATCTTCGGCGGCCACCACGGAGACGACGTCGTGCGCATTCTGAGTCAAGTGGAGGCTCCGGTCATCACGACCCTCCACACGGTTCCGACATCACCCGACGCGCATCAGAAGCGCGTGCTCGAGGATGTCGTGAATCTGTCCGATTATTCGATCACGATGACGGCGGCGGCCCGCGAGCGACTCCTCGCCCGCTACGAGGTACGTCCCGCCGACATCGTGACGATCCCCCACGGCGCAACCCTTCCCCCGCCAGTTGCGTCGCGGAACGCATCGTCACCGACGGTGCTGACCTGGGGGCTTCTGGGACCCGGTAAGGGCATCGAATGGGTGATCGATGCTCTTGCCGAGGTCTCGGATGTGGTTCCGCCGATTCAGTACGTGATCGCCGGGGCGACTCACCCCAAGGTTCTGGCCCGCGAAGGTGAGCAATACCGCGAATCACTCGTTCGCCGGGCGATCGATCGTGGCGTCGCCGACCGGGTGATCTTCGATCAGCAGTACCGCTCGGTTCCCGAGCTGCTCGACATGGTGAGCCACGCCACCGCAGTCGTGCTTCCCTACGACTCCGAGGATCAGATCACGAGCGGGGTCCTCGTCGACGCCGTAGCCGCCGGAGTCCCGGTGATCGCCACCGCCTTTCCGCACGCGACCGAGTTGCTGTCGGGAGGCGCCGGAGTGGTGGTGCCCCACCGCTCGCCGATGGCCATCGCCGATGCGCTTCGCACCGTCGTGACCCGCCCCAACGTGGCCCAGTCGATGAGGGCGCACGCGGCCCGCCTCGCCACCGAACACAGTTGGCCGTGCGTCGCTGCGAAGTACCTCGAACTGATCGAACATGTCGTCGAACCAGTGGCGGTGCCGATGAGCAAGGTCGTGAGTGCATGAGCGCCTACACGTTCCGTCACCTCATCAACATGTCGGACGACTGGGGTCTGCTCGAACACGCCAAAGGACCCCGCCCTCGTTTCGCCCACGGCTACTGCACCGACGACAACGCGCGGCTCGTCGTGGTGACCACCCGCGAGACCAATGGTCCGTGTGGAGCGTCGATTCTCGCCCGGCTCGGCATGCGATTCGTTCTCAATGCTCAGGCGAGGGACGGTCGCACGCACAACCGTCTGAGTTTCGGTCGACTCTGGCTCGACGAGCCGACCATCGAAGACGCATGGGGCCGATCACTGTGGGCGTTCGGCACGGTGATCGCACGCAGTGAGGACGGACTCCTCCATCAGCGCGCGCTCGGCGCTTTCGAATCCGGTATCCGCCATCGGTCGGGTTCGCTTCGCACGATGGCCTTCGCCGCCCTCGGTGCCGCCGAAGTGCTGTCGGTCGCCCCGGATCATTCGGGGGCACTCGACCTCGTGGCCGATGCGGCCGATCTGATCCTCGGCACCACGCGCGAACCCGATTGGCCGTGGCCCGAATCCCGACTCACCTACGCCAACGCAGTACTGGCCGACGCCGTGATCGCGGCCGGCGCCGCTCACGGTGACGACGCGACCACCCACGCCGGATTGTCGATGCTTCGTTGGCTCGTCGACGAAGAGACGATCGACGACCACTTCTCGGTGGTGCCGACCAGCGGTCGCGGACCCGGCGACCCGAAGCCGGCCTTCGATCAGCAACCGATCGAGCTCGCTGCCATCGCCGACGCCGCCCATCGCGCTCTGACCATCTCCCACGACAACGACTGGCGGCGGGTGATCGACATGGCCGGCGACTGGTTCCACGGTCGCAACGATGCCGGTGTCTCGATGGTCGACGACATCACGGGTGGTGGCTACGACGGGCTTCAACCGCACGGACGAAATCTGAATCAGGGGGCCGAGTCGACACTGGCGATGATCTCCACGCTGCAGATCCAACAGCGGGTCGACCAACTCGTCCGATGACCCTTCTCCCCCGACCCGATCCGTCGGTCATCGCCGTTCGCACCGGGATCCATCTGCGACCCGATCCGAGCCGGGTATTCGCCCGCTTGTTCATCCCGGGTCAGGAGGACTTCGGCGCAACGCAGTCACGCGCCAGCGCGGTGCTCGACCGCGTACTCGAGCTGAGCGACACCGAAGTCGAGCAGGCTCTGGCCGACGTGCAGATGCGTTTCATCGACCGCCATCACGACATCGACCATTGGTTCGATCTCCACGCGCACCGGGTGGCCACCCGGCTCGACGCACCGATCCGACTCTCCGATGACCGATGGAAACTGATCGGCGCGTACTTCACCCACGAGTTCTCGGTAGAGGGGGCTGCCCTCACCAACCCATCGGTGGTGAAGCACATCGATCAGTCCGGTCTGGAGCCGGGTCAGATGCGGTTCGTGATGAGCGTTCGGTGCATCGGAGAAGGCCACCGTTCCTCGATCGGCTTCCGCACGGGAATCATCGACCTCATGGGAAACGTCAGCATCGACGATCCCGGGCCCAATCTCGACACCGGCCTGCACGCCGAAGGCCGGCTTCGACATCGGGCCTTTCTCGGATTGCTCGAGTCCATGGACGACTTCGGTGAGAACGCGCGCTACGTCATGCATCAGTTGGGCGACGTGTTCACCCGTTCCGAACTCGAGGAGCAGATCAACCGACTCCTGCACGACCGTGACACCTACCGCAACGCCGAAGTGACCGCCCGTCACTTCCACGACATCGCCGATCGAACGTATTCGGTCTCGTTCTCGGAGCGATCGGATCTGTCGGAACGGATCATCTGGCCGCACAGTCCGGCCGAGTGGCGCGGCATGGAAGACGCCCGCTTCGTGCTCTTCGACGATCCTCAGTTGGGTCCGGTGTACTTCGCGACCTACACCGCATTCGACGGAGTCGACATCTCGCAACAGTTGCTCTCCACCCGCGACTTCCTCACCTTCCATGCGACCCCGGCGTCGGGACGCGCCGCGCGCGGCAAGGGCCTGGCCCTCTTTCCTCGACGGATCGGTGGGCGCTTCGTCGCGTTGTCGCGGGCCGACCGCGAGACGAACTCGATTTCGGTGTCCGACCACCTCGAATACTGGGACGAGTCGATCGACATCCAACTTCCGCGTCGTGCCTGGGAGGCCGTACAGCTCGGTAATTGCGGCTCGCCCATCGAGACCGCAGCCGGTTGGTTGGTGCTCACCCATGCCGTCGGGCCGATGCGCACCTACTGCATGTCGGCGATCCTGCTCGACCGCGACGATCCGACCCGGGTGATCGCCACCCTCGACGATCCGCTCCTCGCCCCCACCGAACTCGAACAGGACGGCTACGTCCCCAATGTCGTCTACTCGTGCGGCTCGCTGCGTCACGAGAACCTGCTACTTCTCCCCTTCGGAATCGCCGACCAGACGATCGGGGTGGCGGTGGCCGATCTCGACGATCTCCTCGATCGGATGACTCCGACCTGAGTGCGGATTCGACTACTAGTCGGATCCGCCCGTCGCGGCGGCGCGGCGGAAGTCGAGGTTGACCTTGGTCGTGCCGAGCATGATGCCCGGCTGATGACGCCAGTCGTTGTCGGCGCCGTAGTGGATTTCTTCCAGCCGGTCGAGCAGAACTCCCCACGCCACTTGCTGTTCGATACGCGAGAGATTCGCGCCCGGACACACTCGCGGTCCGGCCGAGAACGCGAGGTGGCGCGTGAGACCGTCGCGGTCGAGATCGAGATCGAACGGACACTCGAATTCCGTCGGATCCACGTTGGCTGCTCCGAATCGCAGATGCAGAAGCGATCCGGCCGGCAACGGAACGCCTTGGAACACTTCGTCCCGCGAAGTCATCCGGGTCGACAACCCATGAGTCGGCGAACGCAGACGCATGGCCTCCTCGGTGAACGCCCGCACCTTCGACCGGTCGGCCCGCAAAGCGTGGAACAGATCCGGATGCTCACACAGGAGCTGAGCCTGTTCCTCGAGCGCGTACTGCGTGGTCTCGAGCGCGCCGATGATCATCGCGTGCACGATGCCAGCGATCTCGAGGTCGGTGAGTTTGCGATCCAGCGCTTCGTAGTGCACGTCGCAAAGGAAACTCACCATGTCGTCCTGCGGGTTCGCTCGCTTGGCCCGCACGTGTTCGTACACGTAGTCCTGGAATCCGGCGAGTCGGGCGTGCATCTCCTTGGCTTGCTCGGCAGTGATCTCGTGTTTGAGTCCGGTGCCGTGCACGAACGGTATGACGATTGCGGTCCCCCACTCGGCGAGCAGAGGGATGTCGGAGCGCGGGAACCCGAGGATGGCCGCGAACACACGCTGGGGCAGTGGACGGGCGAAACGGCTGACGAACTCGACTGATCCGTCGTCGATCCATTCGTCCACGAGTTCGTGGGCGAGCCGCGCGATCAACTCACGGTGCCGCGACGCGCCGGTACCCACCCACGGATCGGTGAGTTCCTTGCGATGGCGGATGTACATCTCCTGGGTCGGGCGGAGCGAGACCATCGAAGCCGTCATCAAGTTGCGCGACACCTCGTAGGCGGCCTCGGCCGTGAGGCCCTCGTCGGCCCAGTCGTTGACGCGCCTTTGCCCCATGACGGTGAATCGTTCGGGATCCTTCACCACCGTTGCGATGTCGGCGTGCTTGGTCAGGACGAATGCGTCGGTCCCCGGTTTCAACCCTCCGCCGACGACGCGCAGCACCGGTGCATCGCGGTGGAGGATCTCGTACATCTCGTACCAGTGCTCCGGCGCGCCGGGAGCGAACAGATCGACCGACTCGAGATCGACCGGGCACTTCATCGGGCCCGAGTCGTGATTGACGTGTCGGGCGCGGGTGTCCACGACTCTCCCTTCGCTCGTCCGAAGGTCAGGCGTCGAGCGCGAGTCCGGCGAGCGAACCTTCGGCCCGCCATTTCTCGAGCACACCCACGAAGGCCACTGGGCCGGCACCGTAACTGCCGTTCTGCACTGCGCGATCGGCCGGCTTGCCCTCGTTGTTGTAGTAACCCGGCGTGCACGACTCGAGGAAGCGCTGGTTGAACTGCGACATGTTGATGATGGTTCGCACCCAGTCCTCTTCGGCGGCCGGCGTGGCTTCGATGGTGCTCACCCCACGCTTCGACACTTCACTCAGGATGTAGGCGATGTGCTTGCTCTGCTCGTTCAGCATGTGCGGGAAGTTCACGGTGAAGCCCGACTGGATGTTGCTCACGATGAAGCAGTTCGGGAACCCCGTGGTGTGGAAACCATGAAGAGTGCGGGCACCGTCGGCCCACTTCTCGGTCAGTGACACACCGTCGCGGCCGTACACCTCGTAGCCGGCCCGACGCGTGTACTCGGTTCCGACTTCGAATCCGGTGGCGTAGATCAAGCAATCGATCTCGTACTCCGTGCCGTTGGCCACGATGCCCTTGTCCGTGATGCGCTCGACTCCTCGCCCCTCGGTGTCGACGAGGTGGACGTTGGGACGGTTGAAGGTGGCGAGATAATCGTCATGGAAGCACGGGCGCTTGCAGAACTGGCGATACCAGGGCTTCAAAGCTTCGGCGGTCCCGGAGTCGGCCACGATCTCGTCGACCCGCGAACGGATCTGATTCATCTTTTCGAAGTCGGCCAACTCGAGGTTGCGGGCCAAACCCTCGGGCGAGAGGTCGGGTGATGCTTCCTGACGCAGACGAATCAGGAGGTTGCCGATGATGTCGGTCCAGCCGTCGTTGACGAGATCCTCCTCGGCGAAACCACCCGACACGAGCGCGTTGAAGTTGTCCATGCGCTCCTGTTGCCAGCCCGGACGCAGCGACTGCGCCCAGTCCGGATCGGTCGGTCGGTTGTTACGCACGTCGATCGACGATGGCGTGCGCTGGAAGACGTAGAGCTCTTTGGCGTGCGCGCCGAGGTGCGGTACGCACTGCACCGCCGTGGCACCCGTGCCGATGATGCCGACGCGCTTGTCGCGCAACTTCTCGAGGCCTCCGTCGGAGGTTCCGCCTGTGTAGTCGTAGTCCCACCGACTCGTGTGGAACGAGTGCCCGGCATACGACTCCACGCCAGTAATACCCGGGAGTTTGGGCCGGTGAAGAGGGCCGTTGGCCATCACCACGAAGCGCGCCTTCATACGATCGCCACGGTTGGTGGCGACGATCCAGACGCGGTCGTTCTCGTCCCAGCGAACCTCGGTGACCTCGGTCTGAAAACAAGCATTGCGATACAGATCGAAGTGTCGGCCGATGGCCTGGCTGTGGGCGAGGATCTCCGGCGCGCGCGAGTACTTCTCCTTGGGGATGTAACCGACTTCTTCGAGGAGGGGCAGATAGATGTACGACTCGACGTCACAGGCCGCGCCCGGGTAGCGGTTCCAGTACCAGGTGCCGCCGAAGTCGCCACCCTTCTCCACGACGCGCAGGCTCTCGATACCGGCCTCCCGCAGACGAGCGGCGGCGAGCAGCCCACCGAATCCGCCGCCGATCACGATCACCTCGGTGGTGTCGAAGAGCGGACCGCGCTCCACCGGCGCGACGTACGGATCCTCCAGGTAATGAGCGAAGCGACCGGCGATCTCGATGTACTGCTCGTTGCCGTCGGCGCGCAGACGCTTGTCGCGCTCCAGCCGGTACTTGTCGCGTAGCGCGTCGGGATCGAAAGTCGTCGTCCCCTGCTGTGCCGTCATGACGCCCCCTTGTCGTGACCGATCATGCCATTTCTAGCCGCTACCGGGGTTGGCGGATCACCCCAGGAGGTCGAGTGACTCCAGATCGATGCACTGCCGACCGTATTGGGTGGCCATGTAGACGAAGAGATCGTCACCTCGTTCGGTACGGGCGGCCATCGAGGTGGCCAACACGGTGATGATCAGCCCCCACAGCGCACCGAACCGGTAGTCGCGCCAACACGTGTCGAAGTCGTAGGTGATTCCCCGGGCCGTCAACTGCTCCCGATACGACTCGACGAGAGCTCGCTCGGCATCGGCCCGGCGATCGGGATGGAAGCTGCTCGCCACCAGATACGCGACGTCGACCATGCCCATTCCCTGGTTCACGGTCTGCCAATCGACGACCACGAGCGGTGGCGCCCCGGGTGAACGGGCGAAGAGGAAGTTGTCGGGTCGGAAGTCGTAGTGCGCGACCGTCAGCGGTGAGCCGGTGCCACGCGCCCAACGACCGACGCCGGCCGCGAACTTCTGCACGAAGTCGACGATCGACGCGTCGAGCCGAGCCCCGAGGCGCTCGAGGAACGCCGGGAGCAGCATCGAATAGAACATTTGCAACCGCTCGGCGCGCTCGTCCTCGGTAGAAGGTTGCGGCCACGAATCGGCGAGGGTCGCGTCTCCCCAACGCGGCGCGTGCAACTTGACCGCTTGGTCGATCGCCAGGGCCGCTTCGTCCGCCGTGAGTCCGGCGAAATGATCGCCCTGTTCCGAGCCGGCGAGGTCTTCCATGATCAGACAGAACCCGGGCTCGGCGGCATCGAAGGCCGCGTGCATACACTTCGGCGCGCGCACGTCGACCGTGTGCGCCAAGTTGCGATAGAAGTTCCACTCGGTGATGTACGCGGTGCCACCGAAACCGGTGAGCCGCGCCGTTTCGTCGCGCGAGGGGAACTTGCCCATGATCGTCGCCGGTCGGCCGGTGGGGTCGCTCCACGTCAGGTGAAAACGCGCGTTGCAACCGGTCTGACCCGTGCCGACGTAACCACCGAACTCGCTTCGCTCGAGTCGCGCGTCACCGGCGACCCCGGTCGCTTCGAGAACGGCGCGCATCCATTCGGTCTCGATGGCCTCGGGATCACTGCGGACTCCGAGATGGTCGGGAAACGAATGGTTCGACGATGAAGTTCCTTGGCCCACGGACGAGACCGTAGTGGTCGGTGCGATGGCAGACTCCAACCGATGAACACCATGCGAGTCGGCATCCAACTCCCCGAGGTCGAACGAGTCGTGACCTGGCCCGAATACGTACGCATGGCTCGGGCCGCCGAGGAATCCGGCTTCGCATCGATCTGGATGGGTGACCACCTGCTGTATCGCGGTGATGGCCGACCCGAACGTGGACCGTGGGAAGCCTGGACTCTCCTGTCGGCCTTGGCCGCCGAGACCGAAACCGTCGATCTCGGTCCGCTCGTGGCCTGTCTCGCTTTTCATCCGCCGGCCGTGATCGCCAAGATGGCGGCCACGATCAACGAAGTCAGTGGTGGTCGGTTCGTCCTCGGCATCGGTGCCGGCTGGAATCAACCCGAATTCGACGCCTTCGGATTGCCCTTCGACCAGCGCGCCGCCCGCTTCGAGGAGGCCTTCCACATCATCGAACGGATGACGCGTGGCGAGCGGGTCAGTCTGCGGGGACGTTTCCACTCGGTCGATGACGTGGTGTCGTTGCCGACGGCTCGTCACGAGCAGCGGATCATGGTCGGTTCGACCGGTGAGCGCGTCCTGCGCGCGACCCTCCCCTACGTGCGGTGGTGGAACACTTGGTTCGACTGGTTCGGCAACACCGCCGAGGGTTTCGCCGTGGCCAACGCCCGGATCACCGAACTCACCCGTGACCTCGGTCGCGATCCGAACGAGGTGAAGCGCAGCGCGTGTTTGTTGGTGCGGGTCGACGCCGATGCGAACGAACGTCCCAAGCCCGAGAACTATCCGGAAGCGACACTTTCCGATGTCGCCCGGCGGGTACGCGAACTCGGTGACGCCGGCGCCGACGAGGTGATCGTCGTGGCCAATCCCATCGACGAGCGTTCGATTCGCCGATTGGGTCAGGCGCTCGCCGGTTGAGCGCGGCCCCGGAGCGTCACGCCGGTCGGTGCAACACCGCGTTTTCGATCACCACGACGAGCTGCCCCGCCCGTATCTCGCCCCGACCGTCGGCGATCAGTGAATACGCGTCGTGTTCACCGCTTCCCGTCGATCCAGGCCACACGACGGTCACCCGCGGATTGCGTTCCACATCGGCCGTCGTCGAACGACCGATGTCCGCGAACACGAGCGTGTCCGCCGATACCTGCGGACGCAACGACACCACGTGCACGCGATCGGCGGAGTTCGTGAGCACGAAGGCGTACGGACGATCGACGAGTCGATCGGCGATCGCACTCGGCTCCACCCGAATGCTCAACGATGACTACCCCAGGAGTCCCAGTGCGTCATCGACGACGTGGGCAGGCGATGCGCCGGTTTGAAATCGTCGCCGGTGTAGTACGCGACCGGGAAGAGCGCAGTCTGCGTCCATTCACTCGGGATGCCAAGTAGTTCACCGATCTCCTTCTCGTGGAAGAGATGGATCGTCGTCCACGCGGTGCCCAGACCGCGCGATCGCAAGGCGAGCATGAAACTCCACGCGGCCGGAAGAATCGATCCGTACGTGCTCGCTTGGGCAACCACCATCGGCACCGACTCGACTCGCCCCTGCACGCACGGAATCACGTGGACCGGCACACGCTCGAGGATCTCGCCGAGATACGTGGCCGACTCCATCACCTTGGGCATCACGTGTTCGCGCGGATCGCCGGGGGGCAGCGGCGGCGGATAACCCGAACCGGCCATCACTTCGCCACCCCGTCGGTATGCCTCGGCGATCGCCTTGCGCTTGGCCGGATCGGTCACCACGACGAACGACCAGTTCTGGGCGTTGGTGCCGGTCGGCGCCTGCAGCGCGATGTCGATGCACTCGGCGATCACCGCCGGTTCCACCGGCCGATCGAGATCCAGGCGCTTACGAACCGACCTCGTGGTGGTGAGCAATTTGTCCGCCGACGCCCGGTCGATCCCGGGCACTCCTCCTGTCGCCATGACTTCCCCCTTAGTCGTACCGCACCCTAGACCGGCCGTGAGCAGGACGAATTCCCCTTCCCAATTCCCGAGTTGTTGAGTCGGGATTAGAGGGTTAGCGTCCCGCCCACCCCAGCGCTCACGCTGCACCGACCCAAGGAGATCCCATGGCCATCCGCCTCGGCGACACCGCCCCCGACTTCACCGCCGACACCACCCAGGGCACCATCAATTTCCACGAGTGGCTCGGCAACTCGTGGGGCGTGCTCTTCAGTCACCCCAAGGACTTCACGCCGGTGTGCACCACCGAATTGGGTTACGTGGCGCGCATCAAGCCCGAATTCGACAAGCGCAACGTGAAGGTCATCGGCTTGTCGGTCGATCCGGTCGACAGCCACGTGAAGTGGGAAGGCGACATCGCCGAGACCCAGGGCACCGCGGTGAACTTCCCGATGATCGGCGACCCCGATCGCAAGGTGAGCGATCTGTACGACATGATCCACCCCAACGCCAACGACACCTTGACCGTGCGCAGCGTGTTCGTGATCGGACCCGACAAGAAGGTCAAGCTCACGATCACCTATCCGGCCTCCACCGGCCGCAACTTCGACGAAGTTCTGCGAGTGATCGATTCGTTGCAACTGACCGCCAACTACAAGGTGGCCACGCCGGCCAACTGGACCGACGGACAGGACGTCATCATCGGAGCCGCCGTGTCCGACGAGGAGGCCAAGCAGTTGTTCCCGCAGGGTTGGAAGACGGTCAAGCCGTATCTGCGCGTTCTTCCCCAGCCCAACAAGAAGTAAGTCGTAGGTCTCCGACCACCGGTCGGAAACTCAGCTCGACAACCAGTTCTGTTCAACCCATCGGCGAACCACGGGAGCCAATTTCTCGAGGTGAGCCGATGGGTCGTTGCGTATCAACGTGGCGCTGATCGGGACGTTCACCCGATCCGGATCGCACACCAGCGCCTCGGCCCCCAACCGCTCGGCCAACTCACTGATGTAGAAATCGCTCGACACGACCACGTCGGGACCCGAATCGAGCGGCCACGAAGCACGGTAGAGGTCGATCCACTTGTTCCAGAGTTCCTCGTCGTTCCAGTCGTTGTGGAGCGAATGCTCGACGCGTACGACCGTCACTTCCGGGTGGAGTTCGGCGAGCCATTGCGCCCGCAGCTCGCCGGGAGCCGCTTCACCTTCCTTGGTGTTCACGTACACCACCACATCCGAGCATCGCTCGCGTGTCCACTCGATCATGTAGGAGTGACCGAGATGCGGTGGGTCGAAACGACCTGCGATCAGGGCCGAACGGTGCATCGAGGCGAGAGTACCGGCAGACTTGGACCATGTCGGAATCGACGTCCCCCACCATCACCGTCGCCGCATCGGCGACCGACGCGTACAAGATCTACGGCAAGGCCGACAGCGAAGTCCGAGCCCTCGACGGCGTGACCGTGTCGTTCGAATCCGGTCGTTTCACCGCCATCATGGGTCCATCGGGATCGGGCAAGAGCACGCTCATGCATTGTCTCGCCGGCCTCGACGATCTCACGTCGGGTTCGGTGCGCATCGGCGACGTCGATCTCTCCACGCTGAAGGATCGCGAACTCACCGCGTTGCGGCGCGAACAAGTGGGCTTCATCTTCCAGGCGTACAACCTCATCCCCACTCTCACCGCGGCCGAGAACATCACACTTCCGATCGATCTCGGTCGTAAGGAAGGCGATCAAGCCTGGATCGACAAGGTCGTGGACGCCGTGCATCTGACCGATCGCCTCGACCATCGACCGAGCGAGTTGTCGGGTGGACAACAGCAGCGAGTCGCGGTGGCGCGGGCGCTCGCCAGCAAGCCCAAGATCATCTTCGCCGACGAACCGACCGGCAACCTCGACAGCAAGACGGGCGCCGAGATCCTTCGGTTCATGCGAC
>Ga0255079_1000091_pt1 | contig 21650 bp, 24 predicted proteins | sample Colum_Atlam_RepB_FD_188586 | JGI IMG/M metagenome (GOLD analysis project Ga0255079, IMG submission 188586) | Freshwater microbial communities from Columbia River, Oregon, United States - Colum_Atlam_RepB_8h | ecosystem: Environmental > Aquatic > Freshwater > River | place: USA: Oregon... | reverse complement strand
CGTTCCGCTCACTTTGACCATGGGCCGCAAGACGAAGCGAGTACTCGCCGACGAACTGAATCAGATCCTCGACACCTTGCGCGGCAAGGCGGTCGTGAAGACGCTCGACGCGATCGTCGGACCGAAGAACGAACACGCCAAGCGTTTCTGCGCCGCACTCGCCCCGTCGATCAAGTCGGCCGCGGTTGCCGGTGCACGTTCGTTGCACGCGTCGGGCAGCATGCCCTCGGACCGCGACCTCAGTGCCGCGGTGGCCAAGCAGATGAAGGCGATCGACGAGTTCATCGTGACCTCGATCGTGGAACCTTTGCGGGAGCGCCTCAGTCGGTCCATCTCGCAAGCGGGCGGCAGCAACGCCGAACTTTCGTCACTCGTGCGCGTCGTGTATCGCGAGTGGAAGAACCAGATCGTGGACGAGTCGATCAACGACATCGCCTACACCGCGTACGGACGTGGGGCTCTGTCGGTGTTGACGCCGGACATGAACGTGTGTTGGAAGTTCGATCCGGCCGGCCCGGCCTGTGCCGACGCCGAGGACAACTCGCTCGCCGGAACGATCAGTGGCTGTGACGCGTTCCCCACGGGTCACACCCACGCCCCGGCGCATGCGGGTTGCCGCTGTGCCATCGTGCCGATTCACAACTAATCTCGCAACGTGCGCATCCCCTCGGACCTTCCCGGAGGTCCGCGTCGACGCGGACCTCGCCCGCCTCGACCCGGCCGTCCGGCTTGGGCATCACGTGGTCGCCTAATCGTTTTCGTTCTCGCGGTCGTCGTCGTTCTGCTCGTCCTGTCGGCGCGGTCGTTGTCGAACTTCTACGTCGATCTCCTGTGGTTCGACTCGGTCGACCGCTCGAGTGTGTTCTGGGACTCGCTGTGGGCCAAGGTCATGTTGGGTGCGGTGTTCAGCATCGGCTTCGCCATCGTCTGCTTCTTCAGCCTGACGCTCGCACAAAGGCTCGCTCCGCCCGACTTGCCCCCCGGACCCGAGCGAGAGATCGTCGAGCGTTACCGCTCCGTCATCGGTGGGCGGTCACGGCTTCTGCGTTTCGTGGTCTCGATCGTGGTCGGAGTCATGATCGGTCTCCCCGCCGTCGGCCAGTGGCAGGAATGGCTGTTGTTCCGTAACGCACAGTCGTTCGGAGTCGAAGATCCGCTCTTCAAGGTCGATGTCGGTTTCTACGTGTTCCGACTGCCGTTCCTCACCTACGCCGTCGATTGGGCGTTCGCTGCGCTCGTCCTCGTGACACTCATGTCGGCGGTGGTCCACTTCCTGAACGGCGCGATTCGGGTTCAGACACCGAAGGAGAGGGTGACGAAGGGTGCACGGGTTCATCTGAGCGTGCTGTTCGCGTTGCTCGCCGTCGTCAAGGCCGTCGATTACTGGCTCCAGCGATTCGAACTCACCGTTTCGACGCGCGGTGTCGTGCAGGGTGCCACCTACACCGACGTGAAGGCCCAACTACCGGCGATCAACTTGTTGATTCTCGTGAGTCTTCTCGTGGCGGTTCTGTTTCTCGCCGGCATTCGCTGGGGCGGATGGCGTTTCCCGCTTCTCTCGATGGCTCTGTGGGCGATCATCGCCTTGGTGGCGAGCGCCGTGTATCCGGCGATCATTCAGCGTTTCGTCGTGCAGCCGAACGTGACCACGCGTGAGCGTCCGTACATCGGACGCAACATCGACGCGACCCAGGCCGCGATGGGACTCGATTCCGTGGTGACCGTGCCCGTGACCCTCGGTGATGTGACCCCCACCGAGGTCAGAGCCGGAACTCCGGCCTTGGCTGACACTCGATTGCTCGACGTGGCGGAGATGCGGGATCGCTTCGCCCTCGACGAGGGCCAGTTCGCCTTCTACGCCGTGAACGATCTCGACGTCGACCGCTACGAAATCGACGGTCGCCGTCAGCAGACGCTCGTGGCGGCACGTGAACTCAACTCCGATGGCATTCCGAACCGAACCTGGGTCTCGCGCCATCTGATCTACACGCACGGTTGCGGACTGATCTCGGCATCGGCGAGTCGGGTGACGAGCGATGGTCGTCCGATCTACGAACCGCTCGAAGTGGATCGTCCGCAGTTGTATTACGGAACCAAGCAACCCGGCTACGCGATCGTGAACACGAACCAGGTTGAGCAGGCGTGTCCCGACACCGAGGCCGCGGCCTACGACGGTGACGGTGGCATCCGGATGAACTCGACGTTCCGTCGATTGGCCATGGCCATTCACTTCGGTGAGTTCAACTTGTTCGGTTCGAATCTTCTCGAGGACTCTTCGCGAATCCTGCACATCCGCGACGTGCGCGATCGAGTGGCCAAGGTGGCCCCCTTCTTGCATCTCGACGCCGATCCGTACCCGGTTGCGGTGGACGGGACGGTGCAGTGGGTGATCGATGCCTTCACCACCACTGCTAGGTACCCGTACGCGCAGAAGGCCAACACCGACAATCTCACCGCGGGTTCCGGACTCGACCACAACTTCAATTACGTACGCAACAGCGTGAAGGCCGTGGTCGATGCCTACACGGGTGACATCACGCTGTATGTGATCGATCCGACCGATCCGATCGTGCGAGCGTGGTCGAAGGCCTACCCCGGACTCTTCACCCCGGCCGATCAGGTGAGCGACGAGCTTCGTTCGCACTTCCGCTACCCCGAGGATCTCTTCCGGGTGCAGACGAATCTCTACGGCCGCTATCAGTTCTCCGATGCCGATCAGTTCTTCAACCGCGACGCGGCGTGGAGCGTGGCCCAGGCCGCCGTTCGTGAACCTGAACTCGTGACGGCGGGTGCCACGGGAATCGCCGTGACCGACGTGGCGGCCGAGGCCAACACGGGTGACGTCGCCGATGCGCGGGTCAGCCGTTTCGAGCCCTATTACACGCTCTTCCATGCTCCGGGCTCGGACACGTCCGAGTTCTCGTTGATCCGCCCGTTCGTGCCGTTCTCACCCGATGACACCCGTAAGGAGTTGCGGGCGGTGATGGCCGTGTCGAGTGATCCCGACACCTACGGTCAGATCACGGTGTACAGCATCGAGGGCACGCTTCCCGAAGGTCCGGCCACCGTGGCCGCCGAACTCGGCAGTGATCCTGAGATCTCACCCGTGATCACCCTGCTCGACCAGCGCGGTTCTCGGGTCGTGTTCGGTCAGTTGCAGGTGATCCCGGTCGGTGATGGAGTGATGTGGGTGCGCCCGCTCTATGTCCGTCCGGACGATGCCGGTTCGAAGCAGGTGTTCGTGCGTCGAGTGCTCGCTTGGTACGACGGCCGTTCGGTGATCGGCGACACCCTCACCGACGCGGTGAATCGACTCTTCCCGACCGCCGATGTGGACTTGAACGAAGTGTCGGCCGATGGCTCGTCGACCGACACCGGGACCGAGCCGAGTACGCCCTCCGATGGTGAGACTCCGTTTTCCACCGATCCGGCCGTACTGCTCGAGCAAGCCGAAGCGGTGTTCGACGAAGCCGATCAGGCTCTGCGGGACGGCGACCTCGGCCTGTATCAGGAGAAGGTGGCCGAAGCTCAGGATCTGATCAGTCAGGCCCTGGCCGCGCTGAACGCCTGAGTCAGTTGGGGCGTTTCTTCATCACCATTTCGGCGACCTCGGCGAGATCCTGCCGGAAGGCGATTTCGTAGCGAGCTTGTTCGTTGGCGAGGCGCGCCTGGTCGCTGCGAACACCCTCGACCACACCAGGAAGTTCGGTGAGGTGCTCGATGTGTTCACTGAGGTTCTGTGTGCGATGGCCGAGTCGGTCGATGTCGGTCGAGAGCTCGGTGAGTTGGTGGGTGACTTCGTTGCCGATCTGGCCGATGCGTCCATCGAGTTGACGAAGCTGGGCGACGACGGTTTCGAGTTGCTCACCGCGTGACGAATCGGACGCGACGATCTGCTCGATCTGGGCGACGAGGGCGGAGACCTGTGAGCGGATCTCGTCGACTTCGGCTCGTGTGGCCCGCGGTGATCGCTTGAAGATGCCCATTCGCACTCAACTTAGTCGTCCCGATCGTGATGGTCGGGGGAACCTACGATGTCGGTGTGCGGCGCATTGCGATCGTCATGGCGATGGGGGCCGAGGCGTCATCGCTCCTCGTCTCGCTCTCGGCCGTGGCCGTGCACGGAGCACCTCCGCTCACCGTGAAGTGGTTCTCGGCCCGACGGCACGGTGCCGAGATCCTGATTGCTCTGAACGGGCGCGATCGTCGGTACGAAGTCGACTCGATCGGTACCGATGCCGCGGTTCTCAACACCTACGCCGTGATCGAGCGATTCGAACCTGATGTAGTGATCTCGGCCGGAACCGCCGGCGGATGGAGTCGCGCGGGTGGGGAGATCGGCGACGTGTACGTGAGTGATCGACACGTGGTGCATCACGATCGACGCATCGACCTCTCGGGATTCGCCGAATACGGAATCGGTCGGCATCCGGTGGTGAGTCTGCGGAACATGGCCGCCCAGCTGGGTCTGAAGATCGGCGTGGTGACGACCGGTAACTCGCTCGACGAATCCGAACCCGATCGGCGGATGATCGTGGCGTCGGGGGCCACGGTGAAGGACATGGAGGCGGCTTCGGTCGGATATGTGTGCTCGCAGATGTCGGTCCCGTTCGTCGCCGTGAAGGCGATCACCGATCTGGTGGACCATCCGACGTCGACCGCCGAGCAGTTCGACGCGAATCTCCTGATGGCATCTCGTCGTCTCGCCGAAGAACTCCTGCGGGTGCTGGATTGGATGATCCCGAGGGATCTGGCCCAGCTCGACTGAGGCGGGTTGGGCTCGGCGAGGTGTGGCCGTAGCATGAGGTCAACGACGCGGGGTGGAGCAGCCAGGTAGCTCGTCGGGCTCATAACCCGAAGGTCAGGGGTTCAAATCCCCTCCCCGCCACCATGTGAGAAGAGGGCCAGCCGCAAGGCTGGCCCTCTTCTCACATGTGCTCGGGCTCGAGATTTGGGAGGAGCGAAGCGACGGCTCCCCTCCCCACCGGTGTTCTGGTGATGATTTTTCACCGTATAGGTGAAGATCCCGCACCAGATTTCGGGCCTCAGCGTTCGATGAAGGGCCGAATCTCCACTTTGCGATTGCACGCTCGCGATCCATCGGCGGCCACTTGTAAAGCAGTTGCGTGATCGGGCACGTCGACGATCCAGAAACCACTCATGTATTCGTCGGTCCGGTGCAGTGGTCCGTCGACCACTTCGCCGACGCCGTTGCGATTGTCGATCACGACGGAGCGATTCGGCTCCACCAGACCGGCGGCCATCAACCAGTAGCCACGATTCCTGAGTCCGTCGTTGAACGCATCGATGTCGTTCATCTCGTTCGCACCAGCCGTGTTCGTGCCGGTGTCGATCACGGCGATCAGGTATCTCATGGTCGCTGTTCTCCCATCGTGAGTTCATCGCTGACTAACTTGCCCATATGACCACACCCTTCGTCCTGCCCGCCAGCACGACATGGTCGGTTCCATCCGGCACCGACCAACCGGGTCTGCGTGTTTCGCTCGCACTCCCCACCGGCCGCATCGACGGCGAGGTCCCGGTCGTGTTGCTTCTCGACGGTGACTTTCTGTTCCTCACCGCGGTCGAGTACGCCCGCACGCTTCAGCTCGTGACGGTGGGGGAGTTCCCGGCTCTCGCTGTGGTCGGCGTGATGCGCGACGAACCCGATCCGGTTCGTTACATCGCCAGTCGTTTCCGCGACTTCACGCCCCAGCAATGGGTTCTTCCCGGACCCTTCGCCGACGACAACGGCATGGCTTCCATGGGCACGGGTGGAGCCACCGATTTCCTGAGGCTCGTGGAATCTGGTGTGCTCGCGCGCGTGGGTGAGCACCTGGCCGCGGCTGGCGGTCGAATGGGGCCGATCACGATCGGTGGTTGGTCGTTGTCGGGCCTGTTCGCCACGTGGGCGTGGCTCGAGCAACCGACCACGTATTCGCACCTCTTGTCGATCAGCCCGTCGCTGTGGTGGAACGACGCCTCCACCCTCGATGCCCAGATCATGAAGCGGCCATCGGGCCAGCGGGTCTTCGTGGCCGCCGGCGAGCACGAAGAGGGCGACCTGAGCAAGGTGTATCCGCAGCGCTTCGCCCATGCCGCCCAACGGGACAAGGCGGCCATGGTGCGCAATGCCGTCCGGTTCGGCGAACTCGCCGCCGAGGCGGGGGCGATGGTCGACCGGGTGGTTTTCTCCGACGAGCACCACATCACCGTGCAGGCGGCGGCCCTGGCCCGCGGCCTCAAGCACATCCACGGTGGGGTCTGACCAGCGTTACCGACGTCACCCGGGCCCCGCTTGGCATATCTAGCGGAGAACCGTATTCTTCAAGCATGGCTCAGAAAAAGACCACCCCCACCACCGAATCCACCCCCTCGGCCAAGGCGCCGGCGGCGCTAATCGCCAAGGTCGGCGCCGTTCTCAACCCCGAGTTCGCCCGTCAGGCGATCCTCGGCAACCTTGACAAGGGCAACAAAGCCACCCTGGCCCGCCTCGAGAAGGTGTCCGAAGTCGTCGCCCGCGTTGTGCCGGCCAAGCCCGAGCTCCCGAAGTTCCCGCGCGTCGAGGCCGCCATCAAGTCGAACGTCGAGTTTGCCAAGAAGGTCGCCCGTCAGCAGGCTGAGTTCGCCGGCCAGGCCGTGCGCACTCTCGCCAAGACCTCGGCCAAGTAATCCACTCGGCATGGCCGACGATTGGGAGGGTCGCCTCGGCGCTCTCGGTGCCGCGATTCGCCAACAACGTCAGTTGGCCAAGATGAGTCTCCGCCAGTTGTCCGATCTGGCTCAGGTGTCCAATCCGTACCTGAGTCAGATCGAACGCGGACTACACGAACCCTCGGTGCGCGTCGTTCGTTCCATCGCCCGGGCTCTCAACGTCTCGGCCGAAGAACTTCTCGACCGCGCCGGCATGCTCGACGAAGACGAGCAACCATCCGGTGACACCGAGGACGCGATTCGTCGCGACGCCCGGCTCACCGATGCGCAGAAGGATGCGCTGATCACGGTGTACCGGAGTTTCCTGCCCACGGCTCAGTGAGCCGGTAGCTACGTCATCATTCCGGGTTTCCCTGAACCCGTTGGGTGCGAGTCGGTCAGACTTCGTTCGACGCAACATCGGAGGTGTTTCGTGGCCGAACTCACGCAGAGAGAAATCGTCGAGAAGCTGGTGGCCGATCGACGTCTGTCGCATGACGAGGGTGAAGACATCCTCCATGCACCACGTCTCGTGTTGTCGTTCCGCGAGACGGTCGGCTATCTGGCCGCGGTGATCATCCTCGTCGGACTCGTTCGTCTCGTCGTGGCGCTGTTCGAGGACGCCTCCGAAGCCTTGATCGCGGTTCTCCTCTACATCGTGAGCGCGACGACCGGTTTCATCGCTTTCCGGCTCGAGAAGAAATCGGGTTGGCGTCTGCACACCGGAGAGATCCTGGAGATGGCGAGCCTCGGCTCGTTCGTCGGTGCCGGTGCGATCTTGTTGGCCGGGGCCGATGTCGAAGGAGGCTGGATCGCGGTGGCCGCGGGCACGGTCGGTGCCGCGTGGTCGCTCATGCGACTTCCTTCGTCGCGTTTCGGAGCGAGCATCATGATGGTTCCGTCGGCGCTCGCGGTCTGCGGGGGAACGATCGAACTTCTCGACATCGAAAGCGGTCTGACGGCGATCCCCTTCGTGATCGCCGGTTCACTTCTGATCGCCTTGGGTCAGGGCCGCGTCGGATTCCCGATTCTCTTGCGTGTTGCCGGTGTGCTGATGATCGTGATGTCGACCCCGGGATTCGTGGGCGAGTACGACGGGGTCAACGGGTTGGTGCCTGCCCTCGCCATCGGTGTGCTGCTCTTCGCGACGGGTATCCAGTGGTCCCGCTTCGAACAAGTGGGCGGTGGAGCGCTCATCATCGTGATCTCGATCTCGGCGTTCATCTTCCAGAACGTCGATAACGACGTGCTGCAGGGTGTGCTCGTTGCGCTGGTCGGACTCTCGGCGCTCGTGGGCTCGACTCTCGTCGTACGTCGACGTCAGAAGGCGTACGTCACCACGACGGGTGCGTGATCCGACCACCGTTCGGCGTACGACGGCGCACGATCGACGGCGGTGTCCACCGCGCAGTCGGCCAGTCCGGGAGTGGCGATGTGGTAATCGATCCGCCAACCGGCGTCGGTGTCGAACGCCTTGCCGCGCCACGACCACCATGAATACGGACCGGGGCCTTCGCCGCTCAATCGCCGGGCGACGTCGACCCAACCGTGCCGATCGAACAGTTCGTCGAACCAGGCGCGCTCTTCGGGGAGGAAGCCGGCGCTCTTGAGATTGCCCTTCCAGTTCTTTAGGTCAACCTCACGGTGCGCCACGTTGAGATCGCCGGTCAGCAGAACATGACGCTTCGACTTCTTGAGGGCTTGGAGTCGGAGAGTGGCCGCGCGGAGGAAGGCCAACTTCTCCAACATCCGCTCCGGACTCTCGGCATCACCGGTGTGCACGTAGGCGGAGATGACGGTGAGTCCCTTGCCGTCAGGTGTTTCGAGATCGGCTTCGATCCACCGACCCGAGTCGGAGAACTTGGTCCGATCGGTGGTGTGCTGGCGCAAACCGGAACGGCTCGCCCCCAATTGCTTCTTGGCCGCCACCGCCACGCCGGCCCGACCTTTGTGTTCGCATTCGTCGTGGGCGACCGACCACTTCGGTCCGGTCACACTCCGCACGAGATCGGTCACGAGGTCGTCCGGGGCGCGAACCTCCTGCATCGTGATCACATCGGGTTGACGCTGGTCGATCCAGCCCGCGATGCCGTTGTTCACCGCGGCGCGGATTCCGTTGACGTTCACGGTGGCGACGGTGAGTTTGGTCTTGCGGGCCATCGACGCAAGGTTGCCACACGTCGCGTGGATATCGGCAAGCCGTCCGGTCAGGTCGTGGGTGGTGTCGCGAAATCCTGGAACGCAGCCAGCGCTCTCGGTCCGTAGACGGTGGCCGGTCCACCCGACATCAGCACGCTCACACCGATCGCTTCGGCGACCTCGGCTTCGGTTGCACCTTGTTTGGCCGCGCCCCGGGCGTGGGACGCGATGCAACCGTCGCAGCGCTCGCTCACGGCGATGGCCAATGCGATCAATTCCTTGGTTTTGGTGTCGAGTGCACCCGGTTTCATGGTCGCGGTGTGGAGATCGGAGAACGCCTTCATCACATCGGGGATCTGATGACGCAGATTCCGGGCGAGTGGAATCAGGTCGTTCATCACCTCGGTGCCGTGCACGTGGTCGGTCATGAATGGCAGTCTTGTCGGTATGGAAGTGGAAGCCAAGGGACCAAGGTCACCGCTCAACCGTGATCGTTCGTTCCTCAGCGGTCCGCGCCTGCGGCGTCGGGAGTTGCGGACGGTGTCACGTGTTGTGCGCGAGATGATCCGCGGATTCCGTCGGCTGCACTTCGTCGGGCCGTGCGTGACGGTGTTCGGCTCGGCCCGGGTGGGCGAGGGCGATGCCGAGTACGAGCTCGCTCGCGAGGTGGGTTCGGCGCTCAGCCGGATCGGTTTCACGGTCATGACCGGCGGTGGTCCGGGAGTAATGGAGGCCGCGAACCGCGGGGCCAAGGAAGCCGGCGGGCACTCGGTCGGCTGCAACATCGAACTGCCGCACGAGCAGATGCCGAACCCGTATCTCGACATCAGCGTGGACTTCTCGTACTTCTTCATTCGCAAGATGATGCTCGTGAAGTATTCCTACGCGTTCGTGGTGATGCCGGGTGGATTCGGAACGGTCGACGAACTCTTCGAGGCTCTCACGCTCATCCAGACCGGCAAGGTGAGCAACTTCCCGGTGGTGCTGATGGGAACCGAATTCTGGGGGCCGCTCCTGCAACAACTCGACGAGATGGCCGAGAGCGGACTCATCTCACCCGGAGACCTCGACCTCCTTCTCGTGACCGACGACGTCGACGAAGCGACGCATCACATCACCGAGAATTCGGTCGAGCGTTTCCGGCTGTACCGCAAGTTGCGTCCGATCGCGGCGATCGGCGAGCCGACCCGAGCCTGATCGGGTCAGGCCGCGGCGTCCTCGGCCAGATGAATACGACTGATCACCCAGGGAACATCCCCTTTGATGTCGTTCTCGTACTGCCACAGGAAGAGCTGCTCGAGGTCGCGCACCAACGTGGCTTCATCGCTGCCCTTCTGGGCGTGCCACCAGTGGAGGGCCGAGTCCGCGTAGATGATCCCGGCGATCGGCCGGCTGGCCCGAATGGCGTCGAGGGCAGCCATCGGCTCCCAGCCGAGTGCGAGGAGAATCGCGAAGGCCATGCTCGGACCGCGGTTGATGCCCATGTGACAGTGGACGACGACCTTGGCTTGCGAATTCTTGAGGTGGAGGAGCACCCGGTCCACGACATCGTCGAACCAGTCGAACGACTGCATGCCACCCGCGTCGTCGACACCGTTCCAGATGTAGTTGATGTGCGGATGGAGTCGCTTGACGCGAGACGCGTCGTTGTGCTCGCAGCGGACGTCGACGATGGCGGTGATTCCCTCGTCGACCCACTCGGAAAGTTGGGCCTCGGCGCTGGCGTCGTCGTGGGGGAGGTCGCCGCAGAGGTAGATGGGGGTCTCACCCACCCGACACAGACGGCGCCAGTAGGCGGCTGGGTTGCTGATGGGTTTCCTGGTGATTGCTCTGGGGTTCTGGTGAGTGTTCTTCATGGTTATTTCAACGCCACTGATCGGGTTGAATGTGCCCGATGACGAACGATCCGCGGCTGATCCCCGAACTGACGCTCGCCCAGGAGCTCGTTCTCCTCGCCCGGACCCTGTGGCGCGAGGGTTACAACGATCATCTGGCCGGCCACATCACGGTCAACCTCCATGACGGCACGTTGCTGTGCAATCCGTGGCCGCTGTTGTGGAACGAGTTCCGCGCCGAAGACGTGATCCGGATCGATCTCGCCGGCAATCTCGTCGAAGGCTCGTGGTCGGTGCCACCGGGTATTCCGCTGCACCTCGAACTGCACAAAGCTCGGCCGGGAGTGGAAGTGGCTCTTCACAATCACCCGCTCTACGGAACGGTGTGGGCCGACATGGGTGAGATCCCGCCGATCCTCGATCAGTCGTCGGCCCTCGGTGGCGGTCGGTTGGCGCTGGTGGCCGAATACGACGGTGCCGTCGACGATCCGGGCAGCGCCGCCAAGGCGGTGGCGGCGATGGGTGATGCCGAACTCGTACTTCTCGCCGGCCACGGAGTGTTCGTACTCGGGAACTCCATCCGGGCCGTGCACCAGCGGGCGGTGGCGCTCGAACAGCGATGCCAACGGGCTTGGCACGTGCGGGCGGCCGGTGGATCGATGAAGTCGGCTCTGCCGGCGTGGTACCTAGAGCGTATGGAGGCCTCGACGGGCGACCGCTTCATCGGATTCTGGGAAGCCATGGTTCGCCAGGAACTTCGCGCCGACCCGCCGTTACTCGACTGACCGTCCGATCGTCGCCACGGATACTGTGCCCATCGAGCGGGGTCGTCGACTCCTCGAATTGTCGGAGGAATCATGGAAGAGAACTTCTACAGCGTGAGTGCGTCACTCGGTTCGATCACCACGCTCGACGTCGCGGCCATGGAGACGATCTACCGACTCGAGTGCAGCGGCGAGCAGTTCTACAACCTCTTGGCCGAACGAATCGGGAACGATGAAGCGGCCGAACTTCTCCGCCGCAACGGACGCGAAGAACTCGCCCACGCGCGTCGGATCGCCAAGGCGCTCTCCATTCGTCTTGGGCGCGAGTGGGAGCCGTCAGCCGAAGTATCGGAGCTCTTACCGATTCCGATGCCGGCCGACGTGACTCCCGATCTGTTCCGCGGGATCGTGCAAGGCGAACTCAATGGGGACGCGGGTTATCAGGCTTGGGCCGACAAGGAAGAGGATCCCGAAGTCGAGAAGCTCCTCCGGCTGAATGGTCGTGAAGAGACGATTCACGCCGAACGCGTGCGTAAGGTCCTCGAGATCCTCGGCGCCTGATCAGTCGTCGACGTGTTCGAACGTCGACGGCATGTCGATCAGACCGCGACGGTGAGCGATCTTCCAGCGCCCGTCTTCTCGCACGAGTTCGTCCTGGTGACGGCCCATCATCGTGAGTCGTGGCTGACCCGACTTGTCGCGGTGCACGACGGTCCACATCACCTGCGAATGCGCGACGTCGTCCGTGTTTCCGAACGTGATCTGTGGGCTACTCACGATGTGCAGCGATTGTCCGACCCGACCTTCCATGGTTCGTTCCATGAGTTCCTTGATGGCCAACCGACCGGTGGCCTGGCCCATCGGCCCGAGCGTGATCGTTCCGGTCTCGGCGAAGAGTGACGCGTAGAGGTCGAAATCGCCGGCGTCGAGGGCGAGTCCGTAGTCGATGAAGATCTGCTGGATCTCGAGGAGATCCTCGAGTCGGCGAACCCGTGCGTCGAGCGAGTCGGTCACGTTGCGATCGTAGGCCGAGTCGATCAGCGGGTGTGTTCGAGCTCGTAGAGGAGCACTCCGCCACCCCGTCGAACCCAGATTCCGGCGCCGGCCTGGATGAAATGCTTCTCGAGTCGGCGTCGGTACCACAGACCTGTCCGGTGGTGAACGTCCATGTCGGTCGCATCCTTGTCGACCACGTTGCGGAAATCGGAAGTCGTCGGCACTTCGAGATATAGGACGTGATTGCACGCCGCGGCGATGTTGTCGATGGCCGCGGTGGCGCTTTGGTCATCGGGGTACTGCAACACACCGTGGCAGACGACGAGGTCGTAGGTCTGGGGTGGAGTCCAGACGGAGATGTCGCGGAGTTCGTGTCCGTACTTGCGGCATGCGTAGTCGCTGACGTCGATCGAGGTGATCTTCACGCGCGGGTGATTGGTGCGGTACCAGTCGCGCCAGAGACCCGGTCCGGCGCCGACATCGAGAACCGACGTGGGGGTGACTCCCCACCACGACGCCATCCCGTGCACGGCCGAAGCGAGATGGGCGATGGCTCGACGATCGTGCACACCACCCTTGCCGTAGAACCGCCGGTAATACTCCGCCCCGAACATCACACCCCCGTTGTTCTGGTGATGAATTTTCACCGTATAGGTGAAGAACCCGAACCAGAAAACCGGCGAAACGTCGTTGTCAGACCGAGATCGGGAAGACGGGAGGCTCGGCGCCCTCGAGTCCGCTCGGGATCGGGTACGCGAAATCTGGATACCGACGCTTGGCCTGCTGACGGAAACGCGTCGTGGAGGGGATCACCTTGTTGCCGAACACTTCGAGCATCTCGAGGACTTCGTCGTGCGTGTAACCCTCGTCGGGAACACCGAAAGCCACCTGGTCGCAGCCGACGCTCTGATAACGCTCGAGTTGTTCGCACACTTCTTCGGGATTGCCACACAGCATGTAGCCACCCTCGATCGCCATGTCGAGCATCTCGTCGGTCCATTCGACCTTGATCGGGGGAGTGGGCCACACGCGGGCATCGGGCGACTTCGGCATCGTGTCGTGATACAGGTTGACCATCGTGACGCGGTACCCGGTGCGCTTCTTGGCGATTTCTCGTGCTCGATCACGATCTTCGAGGCAGATGCACGCGTTGGTCATCATCACGTTGTCGTTGCGGTATTGGCCGACCTGATTGGTGGGGTTGCCGATGACCTCCTTGTAGGCCTGGATACGACCCTTCAGGTTGTGGATCGGCTCGAAGTTGAAGGCGATGGCACCGATGCCGTGCTGCGCGGCCTTCGTGTACGTGTCGACGTTGCCGCAGGCGACCCAGATGGGTGGGTGGCCCTCGCCGTAGGGCTTGGGCAGGATGTTGTGTGGCGTCGGCACCGAGAAGTGCTTGCCCACGAAGTCGTAATCCTTCTGTTCCCACATGCGCGGGATTTCATGGATCACTTCGTCCCACATCGATTTGGTCTCGCTCGTCTGTAGGCCGTTGAACGTGGCGACCTCGTGGCTTCCCGCACCGCGACCGGTTCCGAATTCGAAGCGACCCTCGGTGATGTGGTCGAGCATGGCCGCGGTCTCGGCGATACGCACCGGATGTTCCTTGGTCGTCGGGAACGAGTTGATCGCGAAACCCAAGTGGATCCGACTCGTACGCGCGGCGACGTAACCCATCACCGGTGCCGGAGCCGACAGGTGGCTGTACTCCGGAAGTCCGTGGTGCTCCCCGAACCAGGCGTACTTCCAGTTGCACTTGTCGGCGAGGATCGCGTACTCGATCTCGCGCATCAGCATGAGGTGCTCGGCGCCCTTGTCGTGAGCGGCCGGTCCGGGCAGATAGCCGTTGAAGAACACGCCGAATTCCATGATGACCCCCTGATTGGCCCCCTCGGCCGAGGTCTAATGTAGTCCATTAGAACGGGCGGTGGCTCCGAGTGCGCTCTACTGTCTTGCCATGGCCGGTCCTGCTCTGCCCAAGGCACCCAAGCTTCCCAAGGCACCAAAACTGCCCAAGCTTCCCGGTGGGGCCAAGGTGCCCGGTGGGATTCGGATGCCCAAGGTCCGCAGCGTCGAGCGCATTGCTGACGATCTCGGCGAGGACGCGCAGCGAGCCTTCTTCGGTCGTCGTCGGGCCAAGCCACCCCGCATCGTCCCGGGCCAGCCGATGTACCTGTGGCGTGGCTCGTGGCGACTTGTCGCTCACACCGGTTACCGCGAGTGGTTGAGCGCGCGCCGGATGGAACCGGCCGCCTCGGACGCTCACGTTCGCGAGTTGTTCGACCGGACCACCCTGCATCTGCAGTTGCACGACGGTGTGGTCACCGTGGCCACCGACGTCAAGCGCCCGTGGCGTTGGCGCCAGGACCATTCCGAGCGCGACTTCGTGGTCGATGGAGAAACGATCCTGAAGGGGCAATCCCCGCTCGGTCCGGTCGACATGACGTCGGTACTCACGGGTGAAGAGTTCGTGATCACGGTCAGCACACCACGAGGAGTCGAGACGCATCGCTACTCGTACCGTGAGGGCCGCATGCGCCGACATCTCTTCGACGCCTCTGGCGAGGAGTGCGAACTCGAGTACGTCCGGGTCTGAGCGGTTCAGTCGCCGGCGATCAGTCGCTGCAGTATGCGGCGGAACTCCACGGTGTGCCGATCGGAGCGCACGTGAACCTGCCCACGATCGAGGGGCACCGACTTGTCGGCGAGGAACTCGATGACCTTCTTGTCCTCGTCGAAGATCCGCAGTTCGTAATCGATGGCGGCCTGACGCTCATCGGGGGTGTGGCAATCGTTGCGAATCATCACGATGTGAACCCGAGTAGTGGTCAGCGTCATGGGTTGGCACCACAGGACGATCGCGTTCACCATGCCGGTGAGCGGCAATTCGAGCCGTAGGTTCGCGGTGAACGGCGCCCGGAAGTCGTATCGCATGTGTCGCGGCTGCACGAGTGGGTGCTCGCCCGTGGCCACGGCCGGATCCTCGTGATTCTCGATCACGTGCGGATACTCCACGACGAAGCCCCAACCGTCGTCGGTGCGAACCGTCGAATACTCGTGCACCAGTCGGTCCTTGTCGGATCCGAAAGTCCCCGCATGCACGTACGGGAAGTGGCTGAAGTCGAGGAAGTTGTCGACGATCTGCGCGGCGCCGGCGTTCACGTCGACGGGTGGGATCCAGACCTTGTCGAGCGTGGAGTCGTCCCACTCGGGAATCGCGAGGATGTCGACGATCGGATCTTCCGGAGCAACCCACACCAAGTCGTAGGCGAATTTCACGTGCGGTGCGGTGAGTCGAGCCGGTGGGAGAGTCGCGTCGTCACCGAGTGCCGGAACATGTGCACATCGCCCGTCGGCGGCGAACTCCCAACCGTGATACGGGCATTGGATGTTGTCGTTCACCACCCGACCGTCGGAGAGACGCGCATAGCGATGCGGGCACACGTCGCGGAACACCTTCACCTCACCACCGAGGCGAACGGCCACGAAGGGCTCGCCGACCAGTTCGAAGCGGGTCGGCTCGGTGTCGAAGGATCCGATCCGACCGATCGGATGCCAGGTCTTGCGGAGTTCGGGACTGAGATTGGTGATCGAGGTCATCGCTCTTCGCGCTCGTACGGCACGCCGAGTGCGGCCGGTGCACCGAGACGACGGTGGGCGAAGCGACTCGACACCAGCACCAGAACCACGATGGTCATGACGAAGGGCAGTGCATCGAGAATGTCGCCACTTATGTCGACACCCCGTGCCTTCAGTGTGCTGCTCAGCGATTGGAGAGCACCGAACAGATAGGCACCCAACAACGTGAGGCTCGGCCGCCAGAAGCCGAAGATCACGAGGGCGATGGCGATCCAACCGGCACCCTTGGTCATACCGTCCACCCACGTGGGAACGATGGCCAAGCTGTAGAAGACACCGCCGATGCCGGCCAACGCACCACCGAGGATGGTGTGGATGTAGCGGTAGCGAATCACGCTGATGCCCATGGCGTCGGCGGTCTGGGGTGATTCACCCACGGCGCGCAACTGCAAGCCGATACGCGTGCGGAAGAGGTACACCGTGGCGATGATCGCCAACAACCACGACACGTAGGTGAGCGATGTCTGACGGAACAGGATCGGGCCGAGAACCGGAGTGTCGGCGAGTCCGAAGACGTCCATGGTGCGGATCGGCCGCGGCACCGGAGTCTTGGCCACCTTCCAGATGTTGGCGAAGTAACTACTGAGTCCGACCGCTCCCGCGAAGATGGTGATGGCCAGACCGGCGACGGTTTGATTGGTCTTCAACGTGATGCAGAGGAATGCGAGCAAGGTGGAAACCAAACCACCGGCGAGCGCGCCGACCAGGATCGACATCGTCACGGTGAACCATGCACTACCACCGATGTGCAGACACGCCCACGCACCGGAGACGCCACCGATGAGCATGGTCCCCTCGACGCCGAGGTTCAGCACGCCGCTTCGCTCGGTGAGGATGCCGCCCAGTGCGGCGCAGAAGAGCGGCGTTCCGTAGAAGATCGCCGACGAGATGATGATGACGAAGATGTTCGAGTTCATGCCGCCACCGCCGTGGCTCGACCGAGGTTCGTTCGCAGCCGGTACTTGATGAGGATCTCGCCGGCAACCGCGGTGAACAGAATGAGACCCTGCAGGGTTCCCACGAGTCCGCTCGGGAAGTCCGGACCCTGCAGCGAGTAACCGGCTTTGGTGAGACCACCGATGAAGATCGCCACGAAGATCGTGGTGATCGGATTACGACGGGCCAGGGCGGCGACCACGATTCCGGTGTAGCCGTAGCCGGCCATCTGCAGTCCCTTGGCGTCGAGGAGCCCACGGAAGTTGCCGACGTCGGCGGCACCGCCGAGTCCGGCGAGTGCGCCGGACAACGCGAGCACGATCACGATCGTCGACGAGGTTCGGATACCGGCATAACGCGCGGCCTTGGGAGAGTCGGCGATGACACTCACCTCGAAACCGAAACGAGTCCGCTTGTAGAGGAACCAGAGCGCGACACCGGCGAGCATGGCGATCAGGAACGCGATCGGCATCTCGATTCCGAAGATCTTGTAGGTGTTCCAGTCGGCTCGCGCGCCGATGTCCTTGCTCTTGGGGAACTGCGGGGAATCCGGATTGCGCCAATACGAGGTGGAATTGAAGATCAGGTAGTTGAGCAGGATGCCGGCGAGGTAGTTCATCATCAGGGACGTGATGATCTCGTTCGTGTTGAACTTGGCCCGCAAGATTCCGACGATGGCCGCGTAGATCGAGCCGAACAACATTCCGGCGAGACACATGAGTGCGATGGTGACGCCGGTGGGTGCGCCGCCGATGGCGATTCCCACCCAGGCTGCACCGATGGCCCCCACGTAGAACTGGCCCTCACCTCCGATGTTGATCAGGCCCATCCGGAACGCGACCGCGGCACACAAGCCGGTGAAGGCCAGCGGTGTGGCCATCTCGAGCGCACCGGAGAAGGCCTTCTTGCCGGCGAAGCCGCGTTCGAAGATGCGCTGATAGACGTCGATCGGGTTCTTGCCCGTGAGCCACAGAACGATGGCGCCGAGCACCAAGGCCACGACCAACGAGATCAGGGGAACGGCCCAGTTCAACCACTTGGGCTGTTCGAGCCGTCGCTCCAGGCGAATGGGGGATCTCACTTGGCAACCTCCTGTGCGTTGCTGCCGCCCATGGTGAGTCCGATGCGCTCGCGATCGGCACCCTCGGCGGGTACGTCGTCGAGAATCCGCCCTTCGTACATGACCAGGATCCGATCGGCCAGCGACATGATCTCGTCGAGGTCTTCGCTGATGAGAAGTACACCCACACCTTCGTTGGCCGCCGCGACCAGCCGCTCACGAACGGCTTCGATAGCACCCACGTCGAGTCCGCGGGTCGGGCTGGCCGCAATCAAGACCTTCGGCAGTGCCGAGAACTCGCGCGCCAAGAGGACCTTCTGAACGTTTCCGCCCGACAGGAGTCGGACCGGTGTCGTCGTGTTCGGGGTCTTCACGTCGTAGCGCTCGACCAACGTCGTGGCCTGTTCGCGAATGGCGCGACGCTTCAACAACCGGAACTTCGAGATCGTCGACGTGCGGTAGTTCTTGAGCGCGAGGTTGTCCTCCACGGAGTGGCTCGCGGCGAGTCCGGTGTGCAGGCGGTCCTCGGGAACGTGCGCGATGCCACGAGCGATGGCCGAACGTGCTTTGCCTGACTTCACGATGTCGTCCCCGACCGAGATGCGTCCGGCAGTGCTGGCTCGCATGCCCGAGATGACTTCGGCGAGTTCGCGTTGTCCGTTGCCGGCCACACCGGCCACACCGACGATCTCGCCCTTGCCGACCGTGAGTGAGATCTCGTGAAGTGAAGCCCGACCTCGGTCGTCGTTGGCCGAGACTTCATCGACGCGCAGAACCGTGACCGACGTGTCGGCCGGGTTGTCACGCACCACACGCTCGAACTCAACTGATCGACCGACCATCATGCTGGCCAAGCCGCGAGTGGAAGTCTCGCTGGTGTTCACGGTGCCCACGGTGCGACCACCACGAAGCACGGTGACGCGATCGCTCACCGACATCACCTCGCCGAGTTTGTGCGAGATGAAGATCACCGACCGACCCTCGTCGGCCATGGCTCGCAGAGTGGCGAACAATGAACGGGCTTCGATGGGAGTCAGCACCGCAGTGGGCTCGTCGAGGATGAGTACCTTGGCGCCGCGATACAGCACCTTCAGGATCTCGACGCGCTGCTGCTCACCCACACTCAACTGCCAGATTCGTGCTGAGGGATCCACCGCCAACCCGTAGCGGTCGGAGAGTTCGCGCACTCGGGCGGCGACCTCTTCTTGATCCATGAAGAGCGATCCGCCGGATTCACCGAGTACGACGTTCTCGGCCACCGTGAACGTGGCCACGAGACGGAAGTGCTGGTGAACCATGCCGATGCCGGCTTCGAGGGCGTCGCGCGGTGAGGAGAACACTCGTGGCTCGCCGTTGACTTCGACGGTTCCCTCATCGGGTCGGTAAAGGCCGGTGAGGATGTTCGAGAGGGTCGACTTTCCGGCGCCGTTCTCGCCCAGAAGAGCGTGAACTTCTCCGGCACGGATCTCCAGGTCCACGCCATCGTTGGCGACCACGCCGGGGAATCTCTTCACGATCCCCGACATGCGTACGGCGACACGATCCGTCACGTCCGATCCTCCCCTGACGACGCAAACATCGACTTCCGAACCCTAGACGAACCGGTGGTGAACGAAGAAGGGGGCAGGCCTTGCGGCCTGCCCCCTTCCGGGAACTCGGGACGAGTCCGGTCAGCTGGCCGGGATCTCGCCGTTGATGCCTTCGACGAGGTACGCCATCGACATCAATTCATCGAAGGTGTGGGTCACGCCTTCGGCAAGCACTTCGTTGCCTTGGTTGTCCTTGATCGGACCGGTGAACTGCGAACCGGGAGCGGCCTTCAGTTCCTCGAGGCGGGCATCGATGGCGGCGCGGGTCTCGGCCGACACGCTCTCACCGTACGGAGCAAGCTTGACGAATCCGTCGGCGAGGTTTCCGTAGTAGTTGCCCGTGGTCCAGGTGCCGTCGAGAACCTGCTGAATACGCGGGATCTCGTAGACGTCCCAGTGGTACGTCGTGGCGGTCAACCAAACGCTCGGGTAGTTGGCGCTCTGGTCGGTGTTGTAGCCGGTCCACAGCACGCCGGCGGCGGCCAATGCGGCGTCACCGGTGGCGGGCGAGTCGACACCCTTCTGACCGAGCACGTCCACACCTTCGGCGATGAGCGCCTCAGCGGCCTGCTTCTCCTTGGCCGGGTCGAACCAGGTGTTCAACCAAACGACCTTCACGGTCGCTTCGGGGTTCATCGCGCGAGCACCCATGGTCCAGGCGTTCGCGCCACGAACCACTTCGGGGATCGGGAACGAAGCGAGGTAACCGAGATTTCCGGTTGCCGAAGCGGCACCAGCAGCCATACCTGCGAGGTAGTCGGTGTCCTCGGCGGCGCCGTAGAACTGCGCCATGTTGTCCGAGGTCATGTAACCGGTGGCGAATTCGAAGCAGACGTCGGGGTGCGCCGCGGCGACCTCGACGAAGGCGTCCTGGAATCCGAACGAGGTTCCGAAGATCACGGTGTTGCCGTCAGCGATGAGGTCCTCGAGAGCCTGAGCAACTTCGGGTCCTTCCGGCACGTTCTCCTTGTAGGTGGTCTCGACGGCGTCGCCGAAGTGCTCCTGCACTGCGAGGCGGGCTTCGTCGTGGGCCTGCGTCCAACCACCGTCATTGGTGGGTCCGACGTACACCCAGGCAGCCTTCAGGGGGCCTTCCTCCGGTGCACAGTCGACGACGACCGGGCCTTCGCTCGGTGCTTCGCTGCTCGGGGCCTCCGACGAGTTGGGGGCCTCCGTGCTGGCAGCTTCGCTGCTCGACGACGACTCTCCATCGTCGCCACCACAGGCCACGAGGCCGATGGCGAAGGCGGCGGTCAGCAACACCGGAGCGAACTTCTTGTTCGTCCTTTTCATGTATTCCTCCCTCATGACGGCCCCGGGGTGGGCCGCGATCCCGACCTTACTATTCGTGATGAGTCGCCTCGGAACGCGAGACGAAATGTACACAGGCCCGAAACACCCGATTTCTAGGGGTTTTCAGGCACTGACGAGCAAGTCAGGTGCGGGCTGCGGCACAAGTCGAGACACCCGTGATCAGGGGATGGTGATGATCACGCCGGCATCGGCCACTCGCCGCCGACGGAACAGAGCCGAGAACCGGCCCGAAAGATCGACCAACACGTATTGGTAGCCGTATTTCTTGCGGATGGCCTTGGTGACCGGTGCGCACTCGGCGCCTTCCACTGTCCGGGCCGTCGCCTCGGTCGGGGTCGATCCGGCCGTGATGCGTCCGCGCATGTCGCACGGTTGCAGCAGAACCCGCGACGAGTTCCGGATCCGCTTCACCTTGCCGGAATCGCCGCCCGTCGTGAAGCCGAGTGAACCATCGGCGAGCGCCGCGATCCAGACGGCGGTGGCCACACCTTCACCGTTCTTGCGGAAAGTGGTGAGCAGCACGTAGCGCTCGGCTGCCAGTTCGGACGCGTTCAAAGTGGACCTCCGTGTCAGATCAACGCTCTTCACGGTAGCGACGAACCATGGCCTTCTTGCCACGGATCATCGCGCCGCGCATCGACGAGATGACGTGCTCGGCCTTGGCCGCCGGCACTTCCACCAC
>Ga0255079_1000088_pt1 | contig 22190 bp, 25 predicted proteins | sample Colum_Atlam_RepB_FD_188586 | JGI IMG/M metagenome (GOLD analysis project Ga0255079, IMG submission 188586) | Freshwater microbial communities from Columbia River, Oregon, United States - Colum_Atlam_RepB_8h | ecosystem: Environmental > Aquatic > Freshwater > River | place: USA: Oregon... | reverse complement strand
AATCGTTCATGGCATCGTGTTTATAAAGGGTAGCTAAGGTCTTGTGCAAAGACATAGCAGAAACATCCATGGTTTGTTGATAGAACTGATAATTATTCTCGGTGTAGTGCTTGCCTTTACGGACGTTGGGAGACATACCAATGGAGTGTAAAACGAAATCGATTTTTCCTCCTAAAATCTCCATTGATTGGGTAACTAGGTTTTCAAGCTCCTCTACGTTCGTGGCATCTGCCGGAATGATTTTACTTCCTGTTTTTTCGGCTAATCCGTTTATTTCCCCCATACGCATGGCAATGGGAGCGTTGGTTAAAACGAATTCTGCCCCTTCCTCGTGGGCCCTTTCAGCTACCTTCCAAGCGATGGATTGGTCGTTCAAGGCTCCGAATATTATTCCTTTTTTTCCTGCTAATAATTGTTTGGACATACGCGTTGTGTTTCGACAAAAATAACAAATGCATCCAATATGGGATAAATCTTTATTCATGCAAAGGAAAATCTAATCCCAGAGAAAGAAAGTCTTCGATTCGTTGATTTTATTCCTTATTTTCGAATCCATATGTTGCGTTTCTTTCTATTGGTACTGGGTTGTGTTTTAATGGCTACCTGCTTCTCGCAACAGGTTGATGGGGTTGGTGATAAGGATTCAAAAACAAAACCTTCCGAAGCGCTTCTGATCGTATCCGGTTTCGGAGCCAAAATCAATGGGCTTGGTACGCTTCGACGCTATTTCAAGGATGCAGAGATGCCTGTTTACGTACCCAAATACCTCACCCGGAAATCCATTGCATCGTCGAAAGAAAGGTTACATAAATACATGGAGAAGCATAAGCTGAAGGAATACGAAAGCCTACATGTATTGTCGTTTATTGTGGGTTCATGGACCATGAATCAATGGATAATTCAACACGGAAAAGGGAACATTAAAACCATAATTTATGATCGAAGTCCCTTGCAAGAACGTGCACCAAGCATCTTGTTATCAGAGATGAAAGCCATCAATGCCCTATTGTTCGGTAAAATCACCCGTGATTTCAATGATACGCCCTACGCAAAAATTGAGGATGAGCAAATAGCGATCGGCATGATGGTCGAAGTTTATGCAACCAATGTCATTCGAAAGCACCAATCATCCACTTTAGCTATGGGGCCCTTGCGATGGGATTTAGCACAATTCAATCAAGCGGTAAGGGATTGGGTTTACCTTCCGTTGAATCACGATCAAATGTATACACAACCCGAAAAATATGCCCAGGAAATTTTTACCTTCATCCGTACTGGGCATTTTTCTGAAGCCATGCATCAGGTGCGTCCCGTTGATAATCCCTTTATAAAATTGCGTAAGAGATGAGTACGATTTATCGGTTAAAACCCAAGTTTCAGGCATTATTAACGCCAACCATGCACCGCTTACACCGCATGGGAGCCACACCGAACCATCTTACGGTCTTGGCACTGTTGGCCTCCATTGGAGTGGGGGCTTCGATTTTCTTTGTTCCAAACGTTTGGGCATGGGCGGTAGTCCCCGGGTTTTTGTTTTTACGAATGGCCTTAAATGCTTTGGATGGTTTAATGGCACGGACGTATAGCCAACAATCGAATATAGGTGAAATTTGGAATGAAATGGGCGATGTGATTTCAGACGCGGTGCTTTATTATCCTTTGTTATGGACGATGGGGTTGGGGCAGTATCCGCATTGGTTAGTCCTGTTTATGGTAACCATGGGGTTGAATGAAATGGCAGGCATCATGGGAAAAGTCATTGGAGGAGAACGGAGGTATGATGGCCCCATGGGTAAAAGCGATCGAGCCTTAGTCTTTGGACTCCTTTGTCTACTTGTCCTGTTTTTTCCTGTGGTATTGAATTACGTTTTTTATGTCGTACTTGTTATTACTGCCGGAATGTGGTTCGGAACTTATCGTCGCATCAATAAATCGCTGTCGAAATGAATTATTTTTTCTCGAGTAGGTTTTCTGAAAACCAAGAAGTGATAACGATCATTTCCATCATCCTTGGTGTATTGGTTTTTGCCACTCTTTTGTTTTACGCGCTTGGTCGATTTTATCCCATTCCCAAGATTAATGAACTTAAGCAACGTACGCGATCCTGGTGGGTAATGGCAACGCTTTTTATTTTAGCCACTGTATTACATCCCATGATTTCCTTCGTGGCTTTTGGTTTATTGTCTTTTGTCGCCTTCCGTGAGTTAACCAGCATTAGTAAGAACATTCGTCCCGAAGATCGAAAAGCCATTTTTTGGTGTTATTTGGCCATTCCCGTTCAGTATTTTTTGGCATATAAAGGGTACTATAATCTTTTTACCATCTTCATTCCCATTATTATGTTCGTATGGATACCCTTCGTCTTGGTAGTGCGTGGCGAAACGGTTGAAATTAGTCGATCCATGAGTATTCTACCTACCCAACTCATGTTTACCGTTTTTTCCATTAGCCACCTTGCTTATCTGCTTTCCCTACCTGAATTGCAAGGATTTAATGCCGGGGGTAGAGGACTTCTTTTGTACATTGTTTTTCTAACAGAGATGAATGACGTATTTCAATTTACGTGGGGTAGCCTGTTAGGGAAACGTAAAATTGTTGCAACGGTAAGTCCCAATAAAACGTGGGAGGGATTTTTAGGTGGGATGCTTACGACCGTTTTAGTTTCTTATTTCATTCGCTTTCTAACCCCTTTCAGCATCACGGAATCCTTAGTGACGGGTTTGTTAATTGCTTGTACGGGATTTGTAGGCGATGTCATTGTATCTGCGATCAAAAGAGATAATGGAAGAAAAGATACCGGGACTATAATCCCGGGGCACGGTGGTATTTTGGATCGAATCGATAGTTTAGCGATTTCGGCACCCATCTTTTTTTACTGGGTTTATAACCTCTATTATGCCGTATGAGAACCCTTGGATTCTTTCTTTTGTACAAAGTGATCATGCGGTACTTTTTATCGTGGATTGTTGGCGTAAAGTGGATCAACAAGGAGCATTTGAGGGGTAAAGGGCCCATTATTTTTGTTTCAAATCACAACAGCCATTTGGATACCATGGCAATTTTGGCAGCCCTACCCGCAAACCAAATTCCTACAACACATCCTGTTGCAGCCTTAGATTATTTCGGAAATTCAAGGCTTAAGAAAAAAATAACACGGTTCCTTACCAATGCCATTTTAATTGACAGAAATCGGGATTCGAATAAGCAAAGTCCGACCAATCGTATGGTAAACTATTTGGATAGGAACCATTCCATTATTCTTTTTCCGGAAGGATCACGAGGTGCTCCCGAACAACTTCAGCATTTTCAAAAAGGTATAGGTGCCTTGCTTGATCGAAGGCCTGATGTAGCCTATATTCCGATTTACATGAGTGGAATGGGTAAAGTTTTACCCAAGGGCGAAAAAGTACTTGTTCCCTTTGTCAGTTATGTCATTGTTGGCGAACCAAGAAAGGTAAAGGCGAGTGGGGTAGAGGACATCGTTTCCGAAGTAGCCTTAGCCGTAAAATCCCTAGGGGATGAATTTCGAAGTAAAAACAACCTTTCGGCGTCATAAAAGCGCATTCAAGTACAATTATGAGCTCCGTTGGTGCCGCTAATTAATCAATCCCGTGCATTTCTTTTTTTATTAGTTTTGTTATACTAAATTAAACGACATGAAAAAAATTGCTTTGGTATTAGGGGTAAGTATGTTGGTTTTATCTTCTTGTTCGAAAGACTATACCTGTAAGTGTACGGTTACCAATAATGGTGTGCAACAAGGATCAACAAGTTCAACCATTACTGGAAAGAAAAAGGATGTAACCGCAGCATGCAATGCTAACGATGTCACCCTGGGTGGAGTAGTTACGGATTGCGAAATTCAGTAATTGTTGAATTGAATTTTCAGGGGGCTTAGGCCCCTTTTTTTATCATGAATGGTTTCGAACTTTATCTAGTACATCTTGGTTTTTCCTTTACCCTGGCCAAGGCTGTACCGCATCTCATTTTCTTCTTATTGGGCGCAATTCTATCTTTCCTTTTTTTTAAGCATTCTTCAATTTTGGGTATTAAGCGTTGGTTCGTTTGCCTTTTGCTCCTCATTCAACCAGAAGCCCTTTATTTTTCCCTTTCTCCTTGGTACTATGGGGATTTATTTGAAGTTGGCTACCGCGAAAAAACAACCCTTGTCTTACCCAAAGATCGAAGGCTCCTTGTGGTGGCAGATCCAGATTGCCACAGTTGCATCGCTTCAACAGAAAACGTACGGCAATGGTCCCCATTCATTAAGGTCCCCATTCAATATGTCTTGCTATCCAAGGATTCTTCGGATGTAGACTTTTTCCGTCGCCTCCTTCCTGCAAATGTTACGTGCGCCTTGAGTCAGGATATCCACAAAATGCTTCATTTGGTTAAGGGTTATTTCCCTAGTTATGTGTTAATCGATAAAGGAAACGTGCAAGGGGTGTGGAACAATAATGTTTTTGGAGCAAGGGCATTAGACCTCATTAACGCAAAAAAATAACCCCGACAAATGCCGGGGTTACGCTTAAACAACGAAAAATCAATTATTCAGCTACAACGGCAAATTTTACCGCTTGCTTTACTCCTTTGTATAAATTTGCTTCAGCCTCATACGAACCGACCTCGCGGATTGGCTCGTCTTTAATTTTTAAGGATTTACGGTCAATATCAAACCCAGCTGCCTTTAAGGCATCCGATAATTGGATGGTATTGATGGATCCATAAATTTTTCCATTTTCTCCGGCCTTGGTTGAAATAGTAACATTAGCCTCAGCGAGTTTGGCTGCTAATTCTTGGGCTTCAGCCAACATTTTCGTCTCTTTATGAGATTTCTGTCGCATGACTTCTTCGTGTGCTTTTTTAGCACTTGCCGTGGCTAAAATTGCATAGCCTTGAGGAATAAGGAAATTTCTTCCGTACCCTGGTTTTACGGTAACCACTTCATTGGCATACCCTAATTTATCTACGTTTTTTAATAGAATGACTTCCATGATTCAATATTTAATCGATTATTTCAACATATCTCCTACGTAAGGCATCAACGCAATATGACGTGCTCGTTTGATGGCCTTATTCACTCGTCCTTGGAACTTTGCAGAGGTTCCTGTGATTCTTCTTGGAAGAATTTTTCCTTGCTCGTTCACCAGTTTCAACAAGTAGTTGGCATCTTTGTAATCGATGAATTTAATGCCTGATTTTTTGAATCGGCAGTATTTATCCTTCTTAATATCAATATTAATCGGGGTTAGGTATCTAATATCATTTGACATCTCGGTAATGTTTTAGGGTTAATAATTAATTAGCCGATGCTTTCGCTCTACGCTTTTCAGCATAAGCCGCGTGGTCTGCATCCATACGTACGGTCAAAAACCGCAGTACACGCTCGTCACGCTTCATCATTAATTCATAGCCTGCAATAACAGACCCTTCGGCTTCAAATTCCATCAAAAAATAAAATCCAGTGGACTTTTTTTGAATCGGATAAGCCAGTTTGCGCAGTCCCCAATTTTCCGAATGCTTGATCTTGGCACCCATGCCTTTGATATCGCCTTCGAATTTCTGCACTGCTTCCTTTGCCTGATCCTCAGACAAAACGGGAGTTAAAATGAAAACAGTTTCGTAAGAATTCATAAGGTTCTTAATTAGTTAATAATTTTTTAAGGGTGCAAAGATAGTATAATTTATGGCATGCACCAAGGAATTCCTAGGATTTAATAGGCATGATGGACATTCCATCCATTTTAAGTACCTTTCGAACGCAATTTAAGGTACATGCCCTATTTTTCTCAAGATTACATCGACTTTTTCATTGAATTGGCGGCGAACAATCACAAAGATTGGTTTGATGTCCATCGCAAAAGGTATGAGGCATCCGTAAAACAACCCTTTTCAGCCTTTACACAAGCACTGATAGATCGTTTAGCGACCCAAAACAAACCCTTTGAAGGCCTGCTTGCCAAAGACTGTATTTTTCGCATAAACCGTGATATTCGTTTTTCAACGGACAAGACCCCTTACAAATTGATGGGTTCTGCTGTGGTAGCGCCAGAGGGTAAAAAAAGTACGGCCATTAATGGGATTTATTATGAACTTACGCCGGAACACGTTCGGGTCTATGGCGGAGTATATGAAATCGATAAAGTCAATTTGGCGCAGCTTCGATCCGGTATTGCAACGCACCTGGAGCGTTTTGAATTCCTTCTGAATGCGCCTGATTTCAAAGCCTTTTACGGAGAAATTCACGGAGAAAAAAATAAGGTGCTTCCTGCCGAATGGAAATCGATAGCGCAGAAGCAACCCCTGTTGTACAACAAACAATTTTACTTTTATGCGACCTTTCCCGTCGACTTAATGCTTACGGACGATCTGATGGAAACCCTTGTTCATGCCTATGAAGTAGGAAAACCTATGGAATCTTTTTTTAACCAATTTATACACCGAAACTAGTTATGCGAATTATTTTTCTATCCTCATTTTTCTTTGTTTGCCTTGCTTTTTATGCCCAGAAGAAAACGATTACGATAACGGAATCTGTCCTGAAACAACGGGCTTTGTCACCTCAAAGAACCTTGGGTTTTTCGTGGATAAAAAACCTATCTGAGTATTCTCTGCTTTCCTCTGATTATAAATCCATAATCGCTTACAACCTTACACAAGAAGGTGAGCGCATGGTTTGTAATGTGGATGAAATCAATGCAAAACTGTCATCGGAAAACCAAATCCTAAACCTTTACGGCTATGAGTGGCTGACCTCTGATGAACTATTAATGAATACGGGGAATGTAATTTTCACCTTTAACGTGAAGACCAAACAACTTGTGTTGAAACAAAGCGATTTAGGCGATTATGAAAACGTCAACTTCCATCCACGATCGGGAAATTGCGCCTACACCCTTGGTAACAACCTTTACCTGAACGGTAAAGCGGTAACCAAAAACGAGGATAAGAACATTGTCTCAGGTCAGTCCATTGCACGCAATGAATTTGGCATTGACAAAGGTATTTTTTGGTCCGAAAACGGGAATTATTTGGCGTTTTATCAAAAAGATGAAAGCGAGGTTGCCGAATATCCTCTGCTAAATAGCAACACCACGCCAGGATCACTTGAGTCCATTAAATATCCTATGGCAGGACAAAAATCGGAGAAACCGCGGGTGGGTATTTATAATTGTAAAACAAAGAAGACGGTGTTCATTAAACCGAGTAATAATGCAGACGATTACTTAACCAATTTTGCCTTTACACCCGACGAGAAGTACTGCATCATTGCTGAAGTGAATCGAGCCCAAAACGAATATTGGTTATCCGTTTTTGAGGTAAAAAAAGGGAAAAAGATCAAAACGTTGTGGCATGAGAAAAACCAGAAATGGGTTGAACCTGAACACCCTGCGTATTTTATCGGTCAAGGAAATGATTTTCTTTGGATGTCGGAAAGGGATGGTTTTATGAACGTCTATTTGGTGAGTTTTGACCGAGCCACATCGACGTTTGCATTTGAAGGCAAACCGATGGAAGCATTAGAAGATGGGATTAAACAAATTACGAACCATCGCTTTGTGGTGAAGGATATCCTGGAAGTTGACGCAAAAAATAAACGGATTTACTATGCGGCTACAGGAGAAAATCCCTGCAATACTATGGTTTACTTAACGGACCTTGTTGGAAATGCTAAGGCATTATCTAAAAATGAGGGCGTTCATCGGTTCGATTTATCCGATGATGGCCTTTATTACTACGATGCTTACTCAAGTATGACCATGCCAAACCACGAAATGATTTATACGACCAATGGTAAAATGGCGAAATTGATAAAAGAATCAAGCGATCCCATGTTGGATTACGCCCTAGGTACTGCAGAAATTGGAACCATTAAAGGAAAGGATGGATCAGATTTATATTACCGAATGGTAAAGCCCTCGAATTTTAATCCCCAAACCAAATACCCAGTATTGATCTACGTCTATGGAGGTCCGCATGCCCAAATGGTAACCAATACCCACAACGCCGGGGCTAATCTTTGGATGAATTGGTTAGCTGAGCAAGGATATCTGGTCTTTACCTTGGACAACAGGGGTTCAGCAGAACGAGGATTTGCATTTGAATCACAAATACATCGCCAATTGGGTACTGTGGAAATGGAGGATCAATTGACAGGCGTTGAATTCTTAAAGGGATTGCCGTATGTCGATGCAAAGCGATTCGCTGTTCACGGTTGGTCTTTCGGTGGCTTTATGACCTCCTCTTTAATGCTGCGTCATCCTGGCGTTTTCAATGTAGGGGTTGCAGGGGGGCCTGTAACCGATTGGAGATTTTATGAAGTAATGTATGGCGAACGATATATGGATCGACCCGAAGAAAATGAGGAAGGCTATTCGGCCAATGCCCTTGCGAACCATGCAAAGAATTTAAGTGGTAAATTGCTTTTAATCCACGGAACCGTAGACGATGTCGTGGTCATGCAACACAGCTATTCCTTGATCAAGAAGCTGGTTGAAGAAGGGAAGCAAGTGGATTTCTTTGCCTATCCAATGCACAAACACAATGTCATTGGGAAAGATCGAGCGCACCTCATGGAAAAAGTACTTACCTACCTAATAGAAAACAACCGATGATAGAAGTTAGTATTGATATTAAAGCCTCTAGAACTCAAGTTTGGCAGGCATGGATACATCCATCCCATATTGTACATTGGTACTTTGCATCGCCAGATTGGTGTTGTCCACATGCCCAAATGGATGTTAATTCTGGCGGTAGCTTTTGTATTCGTATGGAGGCAAAAGACGGATCCTTTGGATTCGATTTTAAGGCCACTTTCTCAAAGGTTTTAGAGGAGTCAACCTTGAATTATACCCTTGAAGATGGGCGTTTGGTTGAAGTGAATTTTTCCTCGAGCCATGAGGGTACGCAGGTGGTCTGGAAATTTGATCCCGAGTCTGAAAATCCAGTAGAATTGCAACAACAAGGTTGGCAAGCCATCCTGCATAATTTTAAAACGTACGTTGAGCAATCCTTGGTGGCGTAAGATCCTTGGGAACGCGTCCTTCTGGATTGCATTGTTCCTTGTAGTGCATCTCCTCGGGATTTGGTATCCGCCTATTGAAGCCGCTCACAGCTGGCGTCAAGCAACAGGGCTCATGGTTGCCCGGAATTATTTCCAAGGAAATACCTCTTTTTTCTTTCCTATGGTGGATGAAACCAACGGCGGCTCTGGTATCATTGGAATGGAGTTTCCGCTGCTTTATTACCTCCACGGAAAACTCTCGTTGTGGTTTGGGTTTCATCCAGGCCTTGGTCGAGCTATAACCCTTGTTATTTCCTGCTTAGGCTTATTTTATTTTTACGCATTGATTCGTCGTTTTGTGTCTGAAAAACATGCCTTTTATTCGACGATCCTTTTCATGGTCTCATGTTTTTTCATGTACAGCCGTAAAGTAATGCCGGATACTGCCGCATTGGCCGTTTATATTATTGGGATGTTTTACTTTTTCGAAGCGTTTTGTCGGGGTGAAAAACGCGATATTTTTCTCTCTTTCCTTTTTTTGAGCCTGGGATTGCTTTTAAAAATATCGATGCTACCCCTTTGGTCTTTTCTTGTTTTTGCCTACTTGTATTACCGCAATAAACCGAAGAAAGCATGGGTTATGTTGATTCCCGTGTTGAGCCTAATTCCTGCCTTTCTATGGTACTTTGTTTGGAATCCCTACTTGGAAGGCACCTATGGTAATTGGTACAACCTTGGAGGCAGTTGGACAAATGGTGCATCGGTTTTATTGCATCAGCCTTTAACTTTGCTACTTCATTTAGTGTTTCATCCATTTTTCGGTTTTTTTGGTTTTTGCGCAGGGATGTACGGTATCTATCGTTCTTGGAATCACGGGGTAGATCGTTCGGTATGGTTTTCCCTTGTTGTTTTTTTGGTTCTATTTTCCGCCTTTGCCCTAAAATCAGGTGCTATATTTATTTCCCACGATTATTACATCCTACCCTTGGTTCCGGTATTATCACTTCTTGCCGGGTGGGGAATTGCTTCAACGGGTAAATATGCATGGTTGGTCATGGCGATTATCGCCTCAGAATCGTTGGGAAACCAATGGCATGACCTCAGCTGGAACGAAAACGAGGCGTATAAGCTATCCTTGAAAACCATAGCAGACCAGCATATTCCTTCCAAGGCGCTGGTGGCTATCAATGGCAACAGCAACCCTCAAGAGTTGTTTTTTTTGAACCGAAAGGGGTGGAACGTGAGCAACGATCAATGCCAACAAGAACCATTTATGAAAGCGATAAAAGCGAGGGGTTGTCGTTTTTTAGTGTGCAATACACGATCGGTACCGTGTCCAACTTTTTTGGGTGAAATAGTAGCCGAAGATGAAAACTACTGTCTATTAGAATTGAAATAAGACCAGCGTTTTAAATGCAATTTGTACCTTTCCCAAAACAAGCTTCATGAAACGTTTCCTTTCCATCCTTCTTGTTTCCCTTGCTGGAAACCTTTTGGCACAAAAATCCTATTTCCTTGGGCAGCATGCGGAAGGGGGGATTATCTATCATTTATACCTCGACAACCAAGGGCAGCAGCATGGATTGGTCCTTTCATTAACCAATCTGTCTCGGGAAGTAGCGTGGGGCGACAAGGAAGTGGATTTGGAAGGCTGCGAAAGCACCTGGGATGGCCGTTCCAACACCAATGCTATTCTACTGGCAACCCAAGATACAATGAGTGCTGCCGGTATTTGCGATTCCTATAAAAGCGAAGGATTCAACGATTGGTATTTGCCAGCAATCTATGAGCTACAGGCCGTCCACTCGAACCTATTCACGGTTGAAAAAGCCTTAGGTGAAATGGAAGGAACGGATCCTATGGAAATGAATTTATATTGGTCCTCCACCGAATCTAACGCAGCTGCAGCTTGGTTTTTCAGTTTTTACGATGCCAAACCGACCAATTATTACGACAAAACGAGTAAGACCTTGGTAAGGGCTGTGCGATCCTTTTAGTGGATGGCTCCAACCCAACATCGTGGTTTTATCCCAGCCAAATACTCAGCCCCTCAAGGACATCAAAAATCCCCACAAGCACTAAAGCCGAAAGAATAATAGGCCTCTCTTTTACGATAAAAAGTACCAGAACCAAGAGCGGGATTATCCCATAATTCCAAGCTTCGAAGGATGGAAGTAATGTAAGGCCATGAACGACGAAAAGGCCAATGGTTAGGAGGCGTCGAATTACATTGCTAAACCCTATCGCGCGAACGATTAGCGGAAGCACGACCAAAGATTCAAGGATCCGAATCATTGATAAAACAGGGCCCTCTACGAATGCATAATACTGCATTTCGTTTAAAAAAAAAGTATAGGTGAAGGGATTGCCTAAACATCGAAGGGAAAGATACAACAAGAGCAGGTTAAATTCGCTTTTATGCGTTTGGTTGCCCATCCTTTGAGCCAATACCACGACCCATAAAATATAGCTGAACAACGGAAAAGGAACCACCCAACGTTGGGTATCAACCCAAAGAAATAAGGTATAAATCAATACCACTAAAAATCCAATTAAAGCTGTCTTTACCGATTTATCCATTACCGCTTCAAGGCATCGTATATGTAGTCGAAGGTAGATAAGATTTCCGCTTTCCCGTCTATAACTGCTACATTATGCTCGAAATGGGCACTCGGTAAACCATCTTCTGTTACTATGGTCCACTGATCCTCAAGCGTTTTTACCTTGTAGGTTCCCATGTTAATCATGGGTTCTATAGCGATGGTAAGTCCGTTTTGAATTCGTTTTCCCCTTCCTCTTCGTCCATAATTGGGCACCTGCGGTTCTTCGTGTAATTTTTTGCCTAACCCATGCCCAACAAGATCCCTAACGACACCAAAACCCATTTTTTCGGCATGTTGCTGAATGGTATAACCAATGTCTTCGATCCGATTCCCTGTATGACATGCTTCAATTCCTAAATAAAGGCATTCCTTGGTCACAGCACATAAATTGCGTTTTTCTTCACTCACTGCACCTACCTCAAACGTGTAGGCATGGTCTCCATAATACCCTTTAAATACCGCACCGCAATCAACGGAAACAATATCCCCTTCTTCTATGGGTTTTTCCGTAGGTAAGCCATGAACTACCTGTTCGTTTACCGATATGAGCAACGTACTCGGACATCCATAGAGCCCCTTAAATCCGGGTATGGCACCCTGGCTTTTAATGTAATCCTCTGCCATTTGATCAAGGAAAGCAGGGGTAATGCCCGGTTTCAATCGTTTGGCAACTTCCCCTAGGGTTCTGCTTACCACTAAGGCCGCCTGTCGCATGATTTCAATTTCCTCCCTACTCTTGTAAATTATTGATTCGCCAAAAACCGCCATGCATCAAAGGTAAAAAAAGGAAATCAATTGTGGGCAACTGCTAGAAACGAAAGGGTGTTGATGTTGTCGGCAAAATCACTTATCTCAGGGCATTGGGCACTTCCAAAGGGAGTGTCACCTCGTCCTACCACACATTGAATCTGTTCAGAATGGTCTGATAAATACCTCGTAACCTCTTCCTCAGTTGAATAAGCATGGTAATACAATGTCGCCAAAGGAGGGTGTAAAGATTCGCTTTCTACTAACAAGACAAATCCATTTTCTAGTACCGGTTGTTGACTCAACAAAAAAACTGCACGGTTATATTCGTAATTGTTTCCATATTTTTTGTTTTGAACCACCTCCTTGTGGGGATATAATGCGGAAAAAAACCGGTCAAATGAATAGCCTTTGGGTACAATTAAATGGGTTACGTTCCTGCATCCTCGGCCGTAATACCGGAAGATATCCTCTGCCAATTTTCCTAATGTTTCATCGGTTTCATTTCCATCCAACACCGCAACCGAGGTGCGGTTTCCGCGCAGTAAATGGGGTTTATCCCTAAAGTAAGCGCTTAAATGCAGCAAGGTGGAGTCACTACCCGTTCCAATAACCGCATCATAGCCACTCAACCGCGGTGGATTTAAGGTTATAAGCTGCGTGTAAATGGAGTCGATTTCGCTTAAAACATTTACAAATACCGGAAGCAGTGTCTTGTCCTCCGAACTCATTTTTACTTGTAACTTATATCCGCTTAATAAACCACAAAGGACGTCATGGAATCCAACCAATGGAAGGTTTCCCGCTAATATAAGCGCTAAGGATGGGTGAAAAGCGCGAAAAGAATAGGGTTCAACCAAGGCGCTCATCGCATCTGCATGCATCCAAGAACGTATTCCCTTGAGCGATGCGCGCACTGAAACTTCGTCGAACCATCCGTTGCGATGAATTTCGGTTCGTATGACCTTGTTCATTTCTTCATAGCGCTCCATTGAAAAGCGAGGATTGGGTTTTTCTGCTAGTACGGAATCGATAAACGTTCCAAGTTCAGCTAAATGCAGGATAAGGGTTTCACGATCCATGGAATTGCAAAGGTATAGTTTTCCATGGTGGATTTCTCGATTTGTAATGCGCTTTTCAGAAGGATCAAAACAAATCAAGGTGTAGGCTGTTTTAGCATCAAATGCTCGTTAATTTAACCGAGCCTTGTATATTTGCAAAAATAAATACCTGTTATGGCAATAATGATTACCGATGAGTGCATTAACTGTGGCGCGTGCGAACCAGAATGTCCAAACAATGCAATCTATGAAGGCGGTGCAGAATGGAAGTATTCTGACGGCACCTCGCTTCGCGGAATCATTGACGCCTTGGACGGCAAAGAGGTGGATGCGGAAGCACCAAACGAGCCAGTGAATATGGACGTATATTACATCACCCACCACAAATGCACCGAATGTGTGGGATTTCACGACGAGCCCCAATGCGCTGCTGTTTGTCCGGTAGATTGTTGCGTCGATGACCCGAACTATCGAGAAAGTAACGATTCCTTGCTGGCAAAAAAAGCTTTTTTACATCTATAATTTACAGCGTTTCCGCCTGGGTTACGGAGAGAATAACTAGGGTGGATCCCACTCCTCGTGCTGAATAATTTCCATCGTGACAACTTATGCCTTTGCGCTGTTGAAGCATTTGTCGAATAGCATTCCGTAAGGTTCCATCGCCAACCCCATGGACAATAAGTACTTTTCCTGATCGTGCTTTGATGCTATGATTAATAAAAGCCCTACACGCTTCCACTTGCTTGGTTAAAAGTTCGTGAGGAGGGTAGTTCAAGAGACCCAATGCTTCGGCGTGTAAATCGATTTGGGGCAGGCGTTCCTCTTTCTTAATTTTACCCACTTCACGCTTTTCCTCCCCATCTTTATTTACAGGAGTGCCAACCATTGGTATGCGTTTTACTAGGCGCATTCGGTCAACTTTTCGTTCAAAGCCATGTTCGTCTAATACCGTAGCAGAAAGTCCAGATAAATCGAGGAGGGTGTATATTCCTGTTTCGTTCAATAGCGATACCTTTTCTCCTGCGGTGAAGTACATAAAGCAAAGATAGGAACAATGATTTTCTTGGCATAACGCGTGGGAAAGTCCACCGAAAAAGGGTCAATCGATTCTTAATGTGCGACGTTGGAATAATTTAACTACCTTTAATCTAAGGTAATGAGGGATAACCATCAAATACGAGGGCTACATCTGGCATTCATTGAATGGAGGATTAAGCTGTTTATTGTCGCGCGCATGGCGCTACGATTTCCTCGCCCCAATCAACTTATTAAAGCACTAAAGGGCATTGTGGCCTTCAAATCTCGGTTTACCATTAGCAAAGGATTACCCAAAGCAGTACGTTCTAATGGAAGAACTTTTATTTCGTGTAATGCGAACGGCTTTCCTTCGAAAAATTTCTTTCGTCCCGTTGAAATTCAAGCCCTAAAAGCACTAAATCAACCTCCTAACCACCTTGAGGCACTCGCCGTGGTTCAAATTGCGCTCACAAAAAAATGTCCTCTGAATTGCGAACATTGCTTTGAAGCCGAGGCCCTAAATCAAAAAGAAACCTTGACCTTGGAAGACCACAAACGCATTTTGGATAAACTTCGCTCGGCGGGTGTTCCAATGGTTCATTATGCGGGCGGAGAGCCTATGACCAATGTACAAGAATTGATTGAACTGCTGAAATATGGGGATAAAAACGTGGACTTCTCCATCTTTACCTCTGGATTTAAAATGTCAGAAGAGAATGCTTTCTTGCTAAAAGAGGCTGGGTTAACAGGGGTTTATTTGAGCATCGATCATTACTTGCCGGAAAAACATAATGCGTTCCGAAGGAACGATAAGGTGTTCCAATGGGCCCTTGATGCGGCAGCCAATGTTCGAAAGGCTGATTTGGTCCTTACCTTTACCTTGTGCGTTACTAAAGAGATGTGCAATCGCGAAGACTTGCTTGCTTACATGCGTTTTGCAGCGGAAAACAAGGCCTCGTTTGTTATGTTTTTGGAACCGAGGGCGGTGGGGAATTATGCGGGCATGGAGGTAGAGTTAGGCCATGAAGAGATAGCGGTTCTCGATGCGTTTTTCATGGAAGTGAATACCAAAAAGGAGTTTCAACATTTACCCCTCCTCGTTTACCCTGCATTCCAGTACCGGTCCTTAGGCTGTGCAGGAGCTGCGTCCATGATGATTTATGTAGATACCGATGGCTACATTCAAGCTTGTCCTTATTGTCGAAATAAAAGCACCCATATTTTGGGAAGCGAATATCTAGAGACGCTGTCTGATTTACAGGCTCAAGGGTGTTCAAATCCCGCCTTTGTTAATCCATTAAATTAAACCCCATGAGAAATAAAACTTTTTTAAAAACGGTTGCCTGGATCACTTTAGTGGCCATGGTAAATGCTTGCAGCGTTTATAGAATTAAAAGCGTTGAAAAAATTGATGAAATCCGTAAATCCTTAGCCCTTACCCCTGAAAACACGGTGCTATACGTCCATGTAAACGGAGAAACAAAAGAACTCAAGAATGTGGAGCGCAATGGCCACGAAATCAGTGGTGATCTTGCGATACCAGAAGCTAAAGAGTTATCGGTCTACTTGGACGGAATTTCTCGAGGATTAGGAGACAACCATTCTGAACTCGCACCTCCTCCAATAAAATCCTCTAAGGCTTCTGTGAGTTCCGATGCTACGATGAAAGAAATTGAGCGTATCGTAAATACCAATAACCAGATAAAGGCAAAGAACCAATTTCATTTTCACCTTGAAAAAGCTACGGTGTCAGACGGTGAGCATATTAAATTTCAGGATTCCAATGTGGTTAAAATGGAAATTTTAGAGAAGCAAAAAAAGGCCGATGGAGGGGATGTCGCTAGGATTATTTTGACAGTTCTTTATGTTTTGTTGCTTATACTTGCATTGGCAATAATTATTGCTTTGGTAGTCGCATGTAATTGTCCAAGGATTTACCTTAACAACGGTACCCATTGGGTTTACAACAACTCCCTTTTCGCTGGGGCCACCAATTCGTCCTTAGAGCGCACCGATTTTAAGCGATTGGATGATTTCACTCCAAAGGCAGACAACCTATCGATGGAAATTCGAAATGAAGAATCTGAGATTCAATCCCTCAATGATTTAAGCCTTTGGGCGGTTTTGCACAATGAGAACGAACGCGTAGTGAGCGATAAACAAGGAAATTTCTATTCCCTAAAAGGCACCATAGCGCCGCAGCAGGTGGTGGATGCCAAGAAAAATGACCAAGCGGCCTTGGTAAGCACGGCAGACGATAAAGCGTATGCGTTTAATTTGCTCTCTTCTCAGGCCTACCAAAACGTGTATAGTACGTTTCAAGGTCTAGATAATCGCAAAGACCTTCGCTTGATATTACGGGTTAAAAACAGTGCTTTTGCCGGGGTGGTTAACGAATCCATCAAGGAGGCCCTAGGATCCTCTTACGAGCCGTGGGCGGCTAAAAATGGATCCAAATCCAAAGCAACTTTGGAACAGGCATTTGAGGAAAAAGGTGCTGCTTTAACGGTTTTGGTAAAAGATGGAAAGCAATGGGTGAAGGTCGATCAAGTCGATATGGTAGGTAACGTAGCGTACCATGAACTAGCGATTCCTTTGAAAAAGGAGTATATTCAGAAAGGGGAATTACAGATTCAATTGGCCGCAGGATTCAACCTTTGGGCTCTGGATCAAATAGCCGTTGACCAAGGAATCCAAACACCCCTTGAAGCGTACCCGATCAAAGCCACCACCGCAACATTAGATGGTCAAGAGCGAGCAGAGGTGATTTTAAACAAAGATGCGCATTACCTCACGTTAAAACAGGGAGAATCGTTAAAAGTAGAATTCAACGGATTACCATTGAAAGAAGGGAAAAAGCGATCCTTATTCCTTCAGGGTCAAGGTTATTACCTTCCTTCTCATTGGCCAACGAATAAGCCCAATTGGGCCGGTATTTTAAAGTTGCAGCAGCCTTATGGAATTTCAAAGTACGCATTTGATTTGTACTTGGATCAATTCCAAATGAAATAAGAATCAACGGCTGCTTGTGCGTACTCAAAGAGGTAAAGCCTTAGGCTTTTTCGGATTCATTTTTTTCTTCGGAACCGTAACATGGGCCCAATCCTATGATGCGTTCAATACCGAAAGAGCCAAGCGCGATCAAGCGCTGATGCTCACCTTAGGTACCTGGGCAGGAGCAAACATCACTGCAGGAACTATCGGGTGGGCTACGGCGCAACAACCGGAACTTAAAGCCTTTCATCAAATGAATGTCATGTGGAATGCGGTGAATTTAGGCCTGGCAGTTCCTGGGTATTTGCGTGCGCGTAATACAAAAGCGGTCCTTAGTTTATCTCAAACCTTATCTGAACAGCAAAAAACGGAGCGGATTTTTCTATTGAATACTGGCCTGGATGTGGCCTATATTACCGCAGGATTTTTACTTCGGAGCATGGCGCTAAACCAGCAAGCTAAAGCCGATCAACTCAACGGTTTTGGTAAAGGACTCATCCTACAGGGCTCCTTTCTTTTTGCCTTCGATTTAACCGCCTTCGCTATTCATCACCGCCATGGGAAGCAGGTTTTGAGATTTATTAAGTAAAAGAAGTAAGGATTACTTTCAACTTTTTTCCGCACCCTGAGTAGTCCGAAGGACGTATCGAAGGGTGCTTACATGCAGCAAAAGATCGGTGTAGGGTTTAAAGAACGGCGTAAACGAAAGGAGGAACCACTTCCTCCCGCGAGGAAGAATAATATCTGGTGCGCATTAGAGTCGTCAGAACTTAATCCCTTTTCCAAGGAGGAGATGAATCGTGATCTTCCCTACATATTTCTTCGGTACTGACCTCCCACTTCGAACAATGCATCGGTAATTTGTCCTAATGAGGCGTATTTACAAGCTTCCATTAGCTGTTCAAACATGTTTTGGTTTTTTATGGCAGCATCTTGAATTTTACGAATATGTTCTTGTGCTGTAGCTCCATGCGTTCGATGCAATTGTTCTAGCATTCCAATCTGATACTGTTTTTCCTCTTCGGTCGCACGTATAACTTCTTTCGGTAATACCGTTGGTGATCCTTTGGAGCTTAAAAAGGTGTTCACTCCGATGATTGGAAATTCTCCCGTATGTTTGAGGGTCTCGTAATACAGGGATTCCTCTTGAATCTTGGATCGTTGATACATGGTTTCCATGGCACCCAAAACCCCTCCGCGCTCTGTAATTCGGTCAAATTCAGAAAGCACAGCCTCCTCCACTAAATCGGTTAGTTCGTCAATGATAAAGGAGCCCTGAAGTGGGTTTTCATTTTTCGCTAAACCTAATTCGCGGTTAATGATTAACTGAATCGCCATGGCTCTTCGTACCGACTCTTCCGTCGGGGTTGTGATCGCTTCATCGTAGGCATTCGTGTGAAGGGAATTACAGTTGTCGTAAATGGCATACAATGCCTGCAAGGTCGTCCGAATGTCGTTAAAGTCAATTTCTTGAGCGTGCAGGGACCGTCCAGAGGTTTGGATGTGGTATTTTAACATCTGCGCGCGCGCATTCGCTCCGTATTTTTTCGCCAAGGCCTTAGCCCAAATTCTTCGCGCGACTCTTCCAATTACTGCGTATTCCGGGTCAATACCGTTCGAAAAGAAAAAGGAGAGGTTCGGACCAAAATCGTTGATGTCCATGCCGCGGCTTAAATAGTACTCAACATAGGTAAAACCATTCGCTAGGGTAAAGGCCAACTGGGTAATTGGATTAGCACCCGCCTCCGCAATATGATATCCAGAAATGGATACCGAATAAAAATTACGAACGCCATGATCAATGAAATACGATTGAACATCCCCCATCAACCGCAGGGCAAATTCCGTGGAAAAAATGCAGGTGTTTTGCGCTTGATCCTCCTTCAAAATATCCGCTTGTACCGTTCCACGAACTTGCTTTAAGGTATCCGCTTTGATTTGTTGGTACACCTCAGTGGGTAACACTTGGTCTCCGGTTACACCAAGTAACAACAGGCCTAATCCGTCATTTCCTTCCGGTAGTTCTCCCTGATAGCGGGGGCGCTCCGTGCCTTTTGCCGCATACATGGCCGCAATCTTACGTTCTACTTCATCCCTCAGGCCATGCTCGTCAATGTACTTTTCACAGTTCTGGTCAATGGCGGCGTTCATAAAAAATCCCAACAACATCGGAGCAGGACCATTTATGGTCATAGAAACCGAGGTCGCAGGATGGCTTAAGTCAAAACCAGAGTATAATTTTTTAGCATCGTCTAAACAACAGATAGATACTCCTGAGTTTCCTATTTTTCCATAAATATCAGGACGAATTGCGGGGTCATTTCCGTAAAGGGTAACCGAGTCAAAGGCCGTAGATAAGCGTTTGGCAGGCATCCCTAAACTTACGTAATGGAATCGTTTGTTTGTGCGTTCTGGTCCACCTTCCCCAGCAAACATTCGCGTTGGGTCTTCTCCTTCCCGTTTGAAGGGAAACAATCCTGAGGTGTAGGGGAATTCTCCCGGGAAATTCTCTTGCAGTACCCAGCGAAGAATGTCTCCCCAACTGCTGTACCGAGGTGCCGCTACCTTTGGGATTTGACTGTGGGAAAGCGATTCCGTATGGGTTTTTAACTTCAATACCTTATCGCGAACCTTGAATTGATACTCTGGGTTTTTGAACGCTTGTTTTTTCGCGTCCCAATTTTGAAGGATTTCCCAATTTTTTGGATCAAAATTGAGTTTTTCCTCCTCGAATGCCTCTTGAATTCCTTTAATTAATCGGTCTTTATCCGCCAATGCGCTTTTTGCTAAGGTTTTCATGGTGCTATCCAATCCCTGCAGGCGGTTGGCAACGTCTACTTGCTTATTCACCCATAGGTCATAGGCACGGTTATTTTCAGAGATTTCAGACAGGTAACGTGTACGGTCTGGGGGAATGACAAATATTTTTTCTGACATCTCCCGTGTAATTTCAAAGGTTGACGCCAGGGAAGCCCCTGTTTTTTCCACCACCTTATCCATAATTACCTTGTACAAGGTATTCATTCCAGGATCGTTGAATTGGGAGGCTATCGTGCCATACACGGGCATATCATCCACGCTCTTTTCCCATAAATTATGGTTGCGTTGATACTGTTTTCTAACGTCGCGTAAGGCGTCTAATGCGCCTCGTTTGTCGAATTTATTCAAGGCAATGACGTCGGCGAAATCCAACATATCAATTTTTTCCAACTGGGTGGCGGCTCCATACTCAGGCGTCATAACGTACAACGAAACATCGCTGTGGTCTAAAATTTCCGTGTCGGATTGGCCAATTCCAGAAGTTTCTAACACTACAAGATCAAATCCCGCTACCTTTAAAATGGAAATGGCTTCAGATACATGTTTTGAAAGGGCTAAATTGGATTGTCGCGTTGCCAAAGAACGCATATAAACACGATCGCTTTTGATGGCATTCATTCGAATTCGATCGCCCAATAAGGCTCCACCCGTTTTTCTTTTAGAAGGGTCTACCGATACTACTGCAATGTTCTTGTCCTTGAAATCAATCAAAAACCTACGGACTAATTCATCGACCAAGGACGATTTTCCAGCACCGCCTGTTCCCGTAATTCCTAATACCGGGGTACCTATTACCTTGGCTTTATTTCTAATGTCTGCCAATACCGATTCATGCAAATCGGCAAAATTTTCTGCAGCGGAAATTACACGTGCAATAGAAGGTACATCCGAAACGGAAACGGTTTGGGCATTATTCGGGAGACTATCTCCAACTGAAAAGTCGCATTGCTTTACCAAATCATTGATCATCCCTTGAAGCCCCATAGCCCTTCCGTCGTCCGGATGATAGATGCGCGTGATTCCATAGGCATGAAGTTCTTCAATTTCAGAAGGAAGAATGGTTCCGCCCCCACCGCCAAAAATTTTTATATGCGGGGCTCCTTTTTCTTTGAGCAGGTCGAACATGTATTTGAAATACTCCATATGTCCCCCCTGATAGGAGGTCATCGCAATGGCCTGCGCATCTTCTTGTATGGCGCAATTTACCACCTCTTCCACAGAACGGTCATGTCCCAAGTGAATAACTTCACAACCCGTAGCTTGGATAATCCTTCGCATAATATTGATAGCGGCATCGTGGCCATCAAAGAGGGAAGCCGCAGTTACAATGCGTATTTTGTTTTTTGGGATATAAGGGGTAGCGTTTTCCATGCATTAATTTCTGAGGTAAAATTAAGGAAAATTAGCCGTTTTTATGCGCTGTAAATTCCGATTCATCGCTTTCCAAGTACGGACCACTGAGGCTAAGCATGTCCTGAATCCGTTGTTTTTCAAAAAATGTTTTTGCTTCTATTCGAAAGGCCATGGTTTGTTTACCAATCTGCTGTAATTCCGTAAAATGGATATCGTCTTCGATGCAATAATAGTTTTTTCCTGAGCGATGTTTTCTGTACTGAGGAAAGGTCATTCTTTATTTTTTTGAATAAAGTCAATGGCCAGGCGATTGAATATTTCAGGTTTTTCAATGTTTACCACATGCCCGCAATCTTCCACAATTTCAATGGATAAATTAGGATTGTTTTCTACGACTTTTATGGCGGGACCGATGAATAAATGATCTTCACTTCCCATGATGTATAAGGCCTTTTCGTTTATATTTTCGTGATGTAAATAGGAAAGGTATTTCGTCAGTTTCCCCGTTAGTTTAAACCAACGCTTAAACTCCTTTTTCATGATTTTTTTTGCCTCTTGAATGAAAATTGAGCGTGACTCTTCATGGTTTTT
>Ga0255079_1000086_pt1 | contig 22362 bp, 25 predicted proteins | sample Colum_Atlam_RepB_FD_188586 | JGI IMG/M metagenome (GOLD analysis project Ga0255079, IMG submission 188586) | Freshwater microbial communities from Columbia River, Oregon, United States - Colum_Atlam_RepB_8h | ecosystem: Environmental > Aquatic > Freshwater > River | place: USA: Oregon... | reverse complement strand
ATTGCATTTATTGCGGCAGTCTGGATCTGATTTGAAATAGCAAATAATGACTTAGCAAACATTAGTATATGTAATTTTTAATAAAATTCCCATACCACTTTACTCCATCAGAAACAAAAGAAAATATATCCATTCTGCCTGCGGTCGCAGTTACAACTGGCGCTGCTGCGTTTGGCCAAACAACTCCAGTAAACGTGGCTGTTCCGTTTCCCGTTACTGCCGCCTGCTTAAGGTACAACACAAACGATTTTCCTGCTCCAACAGCAGGCATTGTAAAAGTACATGCCGTACTAGCTGTAAGTGTGGCAGTCAAAACCGTTCCAGCGGTAATTGCTAGTGTTGCAGACGCCCCAACTGTGCCAACTGCTACCGTCCCCTCTGTGTATCCATTAATTGTGGAAGTTGCAATTGTCGGAGAAGATGCAAGCACTACTGCGCCTGTGCCTGTTATTGCGCTTAGTTGAGCAGACGTAATTCCAGATGCGACTTGGGCAGCAGAAATGCCAGTAATCTGCGCGGATGTAATCCCCACTCCAACTTGGGCGGCAGATAGGCCTGTAATTTGCGCAGAAGTAATGCCGGGAAGTATCTTTACAGGATCTATGGTCGAAGCTGTAGACAGCGGAATGTATCCAAGTGCAGTCGTTACATTTAACGACGACAACACAGAAAGATTTTCGCTGGTTATTTCAGATCGAATAGTGGCAGACGACTTGTTTTCTACATTACTAAGCCCAAGATTTGTTCTGGCCGTCGTTGCGTTTGCAAGATCAGACAAGTTGTCTGCCTTTGCCAGCAATGTTGACGGATTAATTCCACCAAGCGCCTGAAGCACAGTTGCCTTTTTAAGCAGCCCGGAAGACAACACAGAAATCTGAAGTGAACTTGGATCAACATTTGCAGCAAGATCAACTTGATCGGAAATAGACCCAGGTAACAGTGTAGCGTCATCCACATGCGCATTAAGGTTTGCTACTGTAACGGTTGAATTTGTTGTTGTATAAATTGTGCCTTTGTTAATCTGGGCCATAATTACTCCTGACTAATCATTGGGCGACTTGCGCCAATGCCGTGAATTGTTACACCTTTTAATGCAGGTCTTCCAGAAGAAAACTGTATTGTAAAATCCGCTCCTGAGCCTCGCATAGCAATGCGTGGTCGTAATGTTCCGTCAGAAGTTCCAGAAAATTGATACCCAAGAATTTCTTGAGTTGAATCTGGATCATGCATAGTAGCAATAATAGCAACTGAATCCTGCTGCACGTTATTAAACTGAAATTCTCCTCTGGTAAATCTTTTTTCCGATATTGAATTCATTGTAAACTCGCGGGTTTTTACAAATGAATTAATTTGGTTTAACAGTCCTCCAGAATTAAGATCTACTGGCAATGCAAACGGCAAAACAACACCAGCAGCCCCGTTAATATAAAAATCTCCATCTTCAATTTCTTCCGTTAAAAACACTCCACCAAACTGTAGCGATCCAGTAAAATTGGTAAGGATGTACAATCTTTTTTGGTACTCATACGAAGCAACTACAAGATTGTCTGAATTAAGACCCACTGGATAAACATCTATGCTTTCCCAGTTTTTATTAAGCGTGTTATAGATTGCAATTCTGTTGTTTCTGGCACTTGGATTTTCTGCATCTTCAATTGGAACAGAAACAAAAAATCTATTGTCGTAGTAAATTGCTACTGAATTGCCTACAATTGAATAGTTTAAGTCTGAAAAAAAGTCAGATATAGACTCAGACAACGGCATTGTATTGCCTATAACCTTAAGGTCTAGCTGTGGAGTAAGTAGGTAAATTCCTTTTACTGAAAGAAAAAATACATACTGTCCAGCATTTACGATTGTCTTTCTAGCTAAACAACCAAGCTCCGTAGTGATCACCGTTACTTCACTTGTGTCATTAGCGGTAATATCAAACCTTGGGTCAAGAAACGCCATGTATATGGAGTTTCTCATAAACACTAAAAATTTGTTTTCAATCCACGGCAAGCACCCAACAATAATATCATTACCGCCTTGATTGATTAAAAACGCATTAAATTGAATGTCAGTTTGAAACGAAAGAATATCACTTACAACCAATTGGTGGTTTGTGTACTTTGCGACTATTCTATTTTGATAGTAAAACCCAAACTCAGCAGGAGGCAACGACTTTGTAATGTACGTTAATGCAGTTCCACTGCTTGGAGCAACATACGCTTGGTCTGCTGCAATAAACTGTGTTGTTAAAGAGTCCCAAATTAGCGGCGGCTTGCCGCGTCTAACTGTGCATGGCCCGTGATTAGTGTGCGCCTGAAACGTGCTACCAGTTGTGTTTGTCCACGAAAAGGTAAACGTGGTTGGTGTTACAACTGTAACAACATAACTTCCATCTGTTGATGACTCTGCGTTAAATAAGCTTTGCCTTACGGTAACCTCATTTCCAGTGGTGTACCCGTGCGCGACTGAAGTTGTTACAGTGATTGTGCCAGTTGCCCCGTTTGGAATTGAAGCATTTGAAATAGTGGCGCTGTATTCTGTGTCGTCGTACTGGCCCCGAAAAATGACAATCTTATCCAACGCCTGTATTGGCTCAATAATTATATCTGTTGTGACAATCCTTCCTGTCGGATAGGTGTACGGGCCAAGTGTTGCTTCTGCATAGCCAATCTGTGCAGGCCGATACAGGTACATTCTGTCAGAAAAGACCAGCACTATATTATCTCGCCCAAGTGAATCAATCCATACTCCAGACCCAACCATTGTTAGGCTGTTAAGAGTGGCATCTGTAAGCCGCTTACAGCCCTTTCTTGGCTGTGCAATGCCTCGTTGTAACCTTACGTTTTGAGCAGCCTGAAGGATGCCGGGTGGCAAGTTTGCAGGGTCAAGCCTACTAGCAAAGCCAGTGTAGCTGTTGTCTGATTCAGCTTGCGGCTGTGAAGGCATTAAGAAATGAGCTTACTCAACTTGTCTACGATACGCTGAAGGTCATCGCGCAGTTCAATCATGCGCTCGTTGTGCATGTCTTCGCCTTCCTCTTCTCCGCTCTTTTCCTCGTATTCTCCTTCTTCTTCGCCATAGCCGCACTCAGAGCAACAGCCATCAGACTCAAGTGGAGATTCACATTCAGGACAGGACTTATTCCTTTTGCCGCCCATTGGACTTCCAAGGATCATTAATAAAGTTTTAGCATCAGTTTTAGGCATATAGTTAAGCAATTAAGGATTGTCCTTTTTCCCTGCGAATACACAGATCAGCAAGAGCGTAAGGAGTATCGTACTCAAAATGAGGCGCATCGTAAATAGATTTAAAGTTACCACCCCAACGAAGCTTGTGTTTAGCGCACAGGGTCGAGGCCTGCTTGTGCATCATGTCAGCAATTCTCTTGTCTGCCGGGGTGCTGTCATCCATGTAAACCTTGCCTTTAAACACGCCACAATCAATGGCTAACCCAAAGTTGTGCATGCTTGATCCAGGCTTAGCATTCGTCACCTTTGGCCCCGGCGCCGTGCGTCCTTTGGCATACAGCACAGCCTGCTCGTCCCAAGAACGAGTTCCGCAGATGATCTTGTAATCTAGTCCTTCTTTGGCAATCAACTCTTTCGCTTCAACCAAAAAGTCAGTAAACGCATCCTGCACCTCAGGGATCAGCGTGTTTAAGTGCTTAGCTGAGCGTTCGTCAATCATTTATGCAGAAGCTTGTAGATCTTCGCCAAGGTGTAGATGATTGCAACAACTCCGCCAACGATGCGCACAGTTTGCTCAATCTGAGATAAGGATAGCGCAATAGCAGCTACGTTTACGCCCAAAACGGATCCAATCTCCTTTAGGTCATTAAACATTTCGCTTGGGCTTTCCATATCTCATCGATGTTGAGCTTGTTTAGCAACTGATGCGGCATCCAATAATTCTAGCTCAAGTTGTTGGTATCTGGCATTTGAGTGCCACTTTTGAGCTATGCTGGCAGTATAGGTTTGACCGGCTTTTAGCTCAAGTATCTCTTTGCTGGGTGGATACAAGTATCTTGCTGGAACGTGTGAACTGGTGACGCAACCTGTCAGCAAGAGCATCGCGGCCATTGGCCCTAGCTTCAATGATCTGAGTTTCGACATCATCGCAGTACTTGGCTATGTCGCGTTCCAGTTCCCAAGAGGCTCGCTTAGCCTTGATTTCCAGCCACAGTCGTAGAATTTGCAGCAGGTTTGGTATCATTTGATTCCTTACGGAAGACGTTGATTAAGCCTATAAGTGCCAATCCAGTTGTCAAAATAGCCTCTTGTAGTTCTGGATGCAGCTTAATCCCAAGTGCTGTCGCTAAAGCAAGCACTCCGCGCCAAGTGGATTTTTCGTTTAAACGTTCAAGTAAGTATTTCATAAGATTACTTTTTCTTGGCAGTCTTGGCTGATTGTCTAAATGCCTTTGCAGTTGGCGCACCCTTGGCCCCCGGCTTACGCATCTTCTCTTTGCTGCCAGCAGCGATACGCTCGCGTTTGGCGTGGATGTTGGAATAAAGTCCCTTCTTCATAAATTAGCACTTCCATCTCCGCATGCTTGCTTTAGCCCGTTCAGCTGGGCCTTTAGCGTTGGCAACTACACCAGCCATTCTAGCGCAGAATGACTTCTTGCGTCCAGCATCAGCCTTTGTCTTGGGGTTGGGTGCAGGAGCTTTAAGGTTACTGCCAGTGGCTCGATTGTACTTGGCTCGACCTTTTGCTGTCAGACCTGCGCCTTTAGACACAGGCAGCTTTTCGCCGCGACCAACTGCTAGTGATACAGATTTGCGAGGCATATTAGAAGTAGGTTGTAATAATTGCTGCTCCAGACCCTCCGTTGCCTCCTGCCCCACTATTGCCAACGTTATCAAGTGCGCCTCCGCCGCCGCCGCCACCTCCGCCGGGGAATCCACCATTTCCGCCAGCTCCAGCGTTGCCAGTTTTAGATGCCCCGCCTGATCCTCCGCCTGATCCACCAACTGGACCGCCCGTTGTTGGTAATGATGGCATGGATACTCCATCCCCACCAGCTCCGCCTACCACTCCAGCAGCCCCACCTAAATATCCAAGTAATATATTTCGACCACCCGAACCGCCCGCCGCTTCTACGTCTGCCGCCGTAACGGTTCCGCCTGCCGCGCCGCTTCCGGGTGCATTTGCAGCACAAGTTGACCCTGTGCCGCTAGGAGTGCCATTTGTAATTGCTCCAGTCGTTGATGCGCTGGCCCCCGTATTTCCCCCATGTCCGCCTCCTCCCCCTGATCCTTGTGCTGCTGTTCCAGCCGATCCGGCTGCTCCGCCAAGCAAAACCACATGTGCGCCAAACGACGTTGTATTTCCAGCAGATCCATTGGTGCCATTGGTGCTATTTGTTGTTTGACTTGCCGCGCCAGCGCCGCCTGCTCCAATGGTTACCGTTTCAGTTGCTCCAATTGCGTTTGCGTCAAACCAAAAGTCAGCAACCTGCCCAGAACCTCCGCCTCCACCTCCGCAGCGCACAGTTCCCGCTAATCCCTTTCTGCCAGAACCTCCGCCTCCGCCTGCGCTCCAAATCTGCGCCCTAATGATTCTTGCGCCTGCTGGTTTTGTGTAAGTGCTAGTTCCAACTGTGCTAAATGTTTGAACATTTGGAGGCTGAAAAGACAACACTGACACAGCCGTAACTTGCCCAAGGTTGTTTACCGTAAGCGATGGGATCTGTGACGTACTGCCGTATGTGCCAGTCGGATCTGGCGAAAGCGCAGCAATAGACAGTGTACTAGACGCAGACAATACCCCTCCGCCAGTCAGCCCTGTTCCAGCAGACACGCTGATTGCGTTGAGCTGTGCGGTGGTTAAAGATTCAACCTGCGCACTAGTAAGGCCTCCGCCTCCTCCGGCAGCAGGACTCCAGTTTGTTCCATTCCAAGTTAATACATTTCCGCTAGAAGGGGCAGTTGCCGATACTGGATTGCCCTGCAAGCCAATTACAGTAAGAGAAGTTCCAAACCCGCCAGACAAGTCGCCAGAAGGCACTCCAGTAGGTTTTGCGTTTGCAGTTGCCCACCAAGGATCAGGAGGAGAGCTTGGAGTATTCCCAGTATTATTGTTTTGAAGAGAATAACGAATAAACCCATTTTGACTTACAAGATCTCCGGCTTGGTATGTCTTGGTAATGTCAAATTCTCTTCCTGCTCCAAGAGCAGCGATTTGCGCTGATGTTATTGATTCAACCTGCGCACTGCTTAAACCTCCTGCGCCTCCTAATGCGGTTGTAGCAATAGATCCGTCAGCAAATTTAATTCCACCAGAATCCACAGACAAAGCACTTACAGCATCTGGCGCAACTCCAATCCCAACTCGACCTGTGCTAGAAACTACAAATGCAGTTGCATCTGGGCTTGTCTCGTCTTCAACGCGAAATGCCTCGCCTGCTCCAGTTTGCAAGATTGAAACAGCAGCAGCAGTGGAAGCAGCGGTAAATGCAGCAGCTCGGCCAGTTCCGTTATTGCTAACCGTAAGCGATGTCGATGTTCCGCCAACTCCAATTGTTTGAGCTTGATTAAATATATTTGCTTGAGAAACTCCAGCAACAGCTACAGCCGTTCCAGTTAAAGGAGAAAATGTCAGCCTGCTTTGATTGCTAACCCAAACATCTCCACCAACTGTGCTTGCTGGAGCTGCTACCCCAGACAAGGCACTGCCAATGTTAGCAAAAGCTTGAGCCGTTGTTGCGGCCATAATTAACTTTCCTTCCATTGTTGTTCCTGTTTTAGGAACATACGCAGAAAGTTGAGCCGTAGAGGCTGCTCCGATAGATCCAGGCGTAATTGCTGCAATTTGAGCTGATGCCAATGATTGAACCTGCGCACTGTTTGTAAAACCACTAATTTGATCTGTGGTAGCAAAAGCAGACAACTGAGATGTGTATGCAATTCCAACTACCTGAGATGTTGTGGCAAACCCAGAAGCTGAATCAGTAGACAGCGCACCAATCGAGGTAGGTGTAATTGCGGCAATCTGAGCGGAGGCAATTGCGCTGACTTGCGCAGTGTTGGTAAAACCACTGATCTGAGCTGTAGTAGCAAACGCGGACAATTGCGAAGTAAACGCAATGCCTGTAATTTGGCTTGTGGTAGCAAATCCAGAGATGGCCGTTGACGTAATGCCGCCTAGCGCAGACAACGCAGACACGGCATCCGTAGATCCAGTACCTCCTTTACTGATGCCAATAATATCACTTGTTGCTACGGCACCCAGCGATGCTGGTGTAATCGCAGCAATCTGCGCTGACGTTAACGACTGCACTTGTGCGCTGTTGAGGCCGCTAATCTGGTCGGTTGTAGCAAGCCCTGCAATTACTAACGACTTAGATGCCGTCCTTGTTACTCCGCCTTGGTTAAGAACAAAAATGTCAGCGTTATTAACAATAGACGCTAGTGGAAGTTCGGATATTTTTACGTCAGGCATACAATTAGCTAATTAAAATCCAAGAAACAGAAGACTCATCCCAAGCATACTTATTGCCGTCAGATGGATATGCCACAGGAGGGTTCCAAATGCAAGTTTCTTCATTTAAGACCCACGATGGATATGGCTGCGGTGTATAAAAAGCGTCGCGCACTGCATCGTACACATAACCAATACCAGCATAATTTTTGCGAAGTGGACGATTTTCTGGATGTTGGCCTGCGCGAGTATTGTAGCTTGTCTGCACCCATTGCCCTGGAATGGTGTCAATAAAATCTTGTTCAGCAACAATAACTCGTTGTACTACTCCGTCAATAATTTCAGCAAAATGCGACATAAGTTAAGAGGTAAATATCAATCTGCCAGAAGATGTAAATTCGTGATATGTGTATCCGCCGCTTTGTGTGATTGTTCCACCAGTTGCGCGTGGAGTTCCAGCGTATCTAACTTTTACAATCCCAGAGCCCCCATTAGCTCCGTAATAATTATTATTACCTAGAGCTACAACCAACCCACCTCCACCACCAGTGTTTGCCGCTCCCGCAGTTTGAAATGATGGATATCCTCCGTTTCCACCGCCTCCGGCGCCACCAAGCCCAGTAGTTCCAGAAGTTATACCCACTTGAATTCCACCTCCTCCGCCTCCTCTCGTTACACCATCTACCCAAGTTAATCCATCACCACCTTTTGCTGTTAAGTTTGAACTTTGGCCAGCTTGCCCAGCACCACCTCCGCCTCCAATTCCACCTCCTCCAGGAGAAGTGTTCCCGCCTGGAAATCCTTGACCCGGAATTCCCGGCCCTTCTCCAGTTAAAGTATTTATTCCAAATCCAGATCCTCCATTAATTGGAAGTCCTGGAACAGTAGGCGCAAATGCATTTGGATACCCTCCGCCTCCACCTCCAATGGATTGTATGTAATTAGAAAAAGATTTTAAAGAACTGTTATACCCTTGTGAAAAGGCACCTTGTACGCCTCCAGCGCCAATAAATATTGAATATGATGGGTCAGTAGCTGCGGTTAATGTTCCAGATAAATATCCCCCAGCCCCTGCCGACCCTAATGTTCCTCTGTTTATAGAAGCCCCCCCTCCAGCGCCACCTCCAGCCACTACAATATAATCTAAATTATATGGAGCTACTGGAGTTGGCGTGGTTAATGGTCTTAAAACTCCTAAATATGCAATCATACTGTAGCGTCTCCTGCAACTACCCAAGAATCATTTGCAATTTTAATCAATGAAATGACTGCATACTGCCCAGATGTAATTGTGCCATTTTTGCTACTTAATGTAACTCCAGCCGCTCCAGAAATGGTCACTTGAGCAGACCCAGTCTGCATTACAAGAATTTGCGTTCCTATTGGAAAATTTGAATTTGCAGTAGCTTGTGTTGAAATAGTAATTGTTGAAGCAGACGAACTATTTACAACAATCATTTTCCCTGCATCGGAAACTATGGGCGTGTAACTTGCCGTTTTGTTGTTGATTATTACGGTTGACGTAGCAATTGGATTGCGAGTTAACCCAGCAACAGGCGTTGAGCTAGTAACATACATCTGTTGGTTATCCCACTCAACAGCGCCTAATGTAGCAGTTGTAAGCAACGCTTGACTTGCAGTAGTAGAAAAACTAAACGGATTAACCGTTGTTGAGTTAGCTGCAAATGTTTGTTTTGCAGTAAAAGTATTTGCTGCTAATGTTGCAAACCCAGATATAGCCGCAGTGGTTGCGCCAGTAATTCTTCCAAGACTATCTACGTTAATGATTGGAATCGCTGAATTATTCCCATAAATATTTGCAGCAACTCCAGATGTTTGAAGGGCAATTGTTCGACTTGCGTCAATTGTTCCGCCTCCAGTCAATCCACTTCCAGTATTGATGCTGATTGCGCCTAACTGAGCCGTCGTCAATGCCATAACTTGCGCACTGTTTTGAAATGCTGCGGCTTGAGCTGTTGTGGCAAAGCCAGAAGCAGCACTAGTCGCAAGTGCTCCAATGGACGCTGGAGTAATAGCGGCAATTTGAGTAGAGGCTAAAGCCAGCACTTGTGCGCTGTTCTGGTAAGCAGCGGATTGCGTTAAAAGTGTATATGCAGATAACTGGGTTGTTACCAGCGAAGGCACTACAGCAGATGTAATTCCGCCAAGTGCATTTAATCCAGCTACAGCCGTGGTAGCTCCTGTGCCTCCCTGTGCAATTGCAGCTGGGGCGCTAGAAGAAAGAGCAGGCTGTCCGCCAAGTGCAGTAAGCGCAGAGGTGGCATTTACGGATCCAGTACCGCCAAGCGAAACTGGAACAACAGGCAATCTAGCTACACCAAGCGTTCCACTGACAATCTCTGATGCATCAAGTGTTTTTACCTGCGAGACATCGCATTTTTTAGTAGTCCCACTTTGTACAAGAACAAGCGTATCGGTAAGTGCGACCGTTGACGCTGAAGTTAAATCTGTAATTCTAGGCATAATTAACTCGTGGTAATGCGATAACTGAACTCATTATTAAGGTAGTCTCCTGTCTCAGTCAATATCTGATACACAACGGCAGGAGGAGTTGGAGTATACGCTTGTTTACGAAACTTGAAAGTTTGTTTATCACCCTTTACTCCAATATTTACAACAAGCTTTGCTCCAGGAGCCGCTGGAGTTCCATTTCTTTTTATGAGAAATTTTTTAATCATGCTCAATAAGTGTAAACCATATTCATTTTTTGAGCTTGTCCTTGCTGGCGAATAAGAACATCAATCTGTTGCTGCACTGCCATTTCGGCAATTTGATCAAGCACAACAGCCTCATCAGTTCGTGCTTCTGACTTTAGAAAATCAGAGCTAACTCCATTTACTAAAAAATCCTTAAATCTGTATGGTATTGCTACAACTTCCCAATATTGATTAGGTGGATCTGCTGGAGCAACTGAACTTGAAGAGGCAACAGAGTTCCAAAAGTTTCCCTTGGTTCCGCGACCTAAGTTTGTTGGCTCATAAGCAGAAGACAACTGAAGAGTATCGTAATAAACTTGAGATCCAACAGAATACACAGTTGAATTTTCAAACTGATTGCCAGTTAACCTTGGAGCATCAAGTCTATATTGTATGTGCTTTTCTCCATTTTCTAAAAAACGAAGATATGTAACATCCACTGTCTTGGTTGTAGATGGAATGGTATACATGTCCTCTACGGTAAAATCTACAGGCACAACTCGCGTAGTTAGCCTTGGATCTCGCTGCCATGCCGCAAGCCCCTGCAAAGATCCAGTTGGCATTTGAACAATGCGCTGTGGATTCTTATCAAAAAGCACAGTTGTAGTCAGGCTTCCGTTTGGCCCCTGATAAGTTGGAAAAGTTATTGAAGACTCGTATGGCAATTTAATGCTGATATCAGCAATGTATTCGCCATTTAAGTCTGTAGCCGATGTGTAAGTAAACGTGTACTTTCTATCAGAAAGACTTATAAGCTCACCATTGTAGTTGTAGTAAAATGGATTTTCAAAGGCAACCTCAGTTTCTGTGATTGTACCAAGCCTAAAGGTGTCTGCCGCAAAATCAGCCAAGTAAACTCTTGGAAAATTTGAGTCCAAAGTTAGCTTTAGCGCAATTGTGTTTTCTTCAAATTGCTGAAAAAGAGGCAGCAAATCTTGAGTTGTCAGATCTAGCAAAGATTCTGTCTGCAAGACAGGCGGATTAACAAATGTGGCAGCACTAATTGGATTGCCAGTAAACGTCTTAATGTACCTGTTAATGTCGGGCCACTCTTCGCGGTCCCAAATTGTACCAATGCGACGTGACGTAAAGTCGCGAATAGCGCCAAAGCTTTTGTCATTTAGCGTGCTTTTGTCCAATCCAATTAATTGGCAAACTTCAGACAAGATGTCGCTAAATGGAACAGTCTTCATGCGTAAACGGTGCGGGATCTTACGTTAGTGGATGGAACCCAACCTACACTAATTTCTTTTGTTCCGCCAGAGTTAACTTTGCACTGAGGATTATCCCTCCAAAACTCTGCAAGAAACTTCTCGTCATCCCAACATTGATACCCAAGTTTTTGCCCCCAGAAGTGATAAGCCTGCCCCGGAATACTACCAACCTTTTGACCAATCCCATCAATCGACTTGTGGCGCATTTTTGTAAACTTGGCAGAGTTCTTTGAGTCGATCTCAGCCTGAATACGATTCATCTGCCAGCCTCGTCGAAACTCAGCTTCCATTGCAGGAATTAAACTAGGGTCGATATCAATCATAAAAGTGCCCCTGTCTCTCCAGAGTGTCACGCCTAGCGGGCTTCCGGCGTTCGATCCGTCCTAGTATACTGCGGGAACGGTCACATGCTGTCTCTCCAGCAGTCACACCACTCTCATTTGCGTCCGTCATCGGCATTACCCGTGACCACGGATCGGCAGGTGTCGCAAATCAAGCCTACGAGCTGAAGTCAAACTTGCCAAGACCCAATGGGTTCCCGACAACAAGACCACAGACGGCCTCTACGACGCGAGCAGGGCCGCCGCCAAAGTCTGGCAGCGACTGCACAGCGGCAACATTGCCACCGTAGCGCACTTCGATCAGGTCCATGTTAAGGACAAGACCTTTGTACGGGGTGACAGTCCATGCGCCACCACTGATCGTTCCAAGGAACACCGTGGGGTGCAGCTTAACCGTACCAAAGTCACCCTGGAACACGTCCACGGATTGAATGTACGTTTCAGCAGCAGCGTCGCGCTGGAAGGTCTGCACCTTGGTTGCACCAGCAGCCAAAACTCCAGCAGTGGAAGTTGTGGTCAACTGTGACGTTCCAAGCAAGCTGGTAAATGCACGCTTGAGGTCGGTGCCAACGATGGCATCGAACGAGCGGTACTGACCAGTCTGGTTGTAGATGCTCTTGAGCATTCCCTGCACTGCTGTGTCGGTCAGTCCGCTGGATGCACCAGTGAGGATCGAGTCAGTAGGAGTGCGGAACTGCGAAGGGATATCTCCTGGAGTCGGGGTGCCCGTGCCTGCGGTGCTGATCCAGGTCTGAATCCCTGCCGTGAGGTAAGGAACAGATCCTGTATCCTGCTGTGCAGTCTGGTTCGAGCAGAGAGTCGTCTCAATCGAACGCTTGCACTGAAGGATAGACTTGCTGACGTTATACGCCAGCTCATCACGCACACCTGCCACCTGAGCAATGTCAGTAGACAGTTTGGAAACACGAACGGCGTCCATGCGGAACACCTGCGCGTAGTTTGCCAGCTCGGCGCGGTAACCTACATCCCAGTTGGTGTAGGAGCTAACATCCGTGCCGTCAATCGTGCCGCCAACTTTGGGAGCAGGATTGCTGTCTGCCTGCCAACGGAAAAACATGTTTCCGGGTTTGCTGCCCTTGCGGGCCATAGACGTGAATGGCGTGTCTTTCGCATCGACAAGCGCAATCATGTCCATCAGGTCTTCGCGTTTACCGCGACCACTAAGATTAGGTTCAGTTAGAAGTGCCATAATACTAAATAATTTAAGTTAGGTTACTGAGTTAAATTGGGGCTTACACAAACCCCATTGCTTTTACTAGGTCACTCAGTCCATCTCTGTTTGAAGTATCCTTAAGAAAAGATTTCTGTGCGCGAGAAGAATCATCTTTATCAACTCTAGGAGGAGCCTTGACGCTTGGCTGTGCTGGCGCTCGCCTAATTGGTGTAGCTTTAGCCTTTCCAGAATCTCGTTCTGCAAACACTTTAAGCCCTTCAATTAATGCGGCAACCAAATGCATATGATCCGGGCGGCGCTTTACTTCAGGGAAATCACGCAATACTTGCTGTGCTACCCTGTATTCTTCGCTTTCCGGCTTACGCATCCAAGGATGTTTGGCTGTCAACACCGGTTCAATTTGAGACTTTTGGTTCAAATATTGAAGCCTAGCTGGCAACTCAATTTCCTTTCTACGTCTAGCCAGTTTTCTCATGTCGCGAACCTGGTGATTGTCTAATTCAATCTGATTACCTTGCGGATCAGTAATTACACCACCATCAGGATTATCTTCGCACCAATCCAAAACATATAATGCTCGCTGAAATTCAGCATTTACTTCATTAATAGAACTAAGTGCCTCAACAGCGTCAGATATGGTTGGCGCATTGGTTTGCGGAACAGACTTTAACGCCTGCAACTCGCGCTCCATTTGCGCTAATCTGGCTTCTCTCTCTTCAAGTTGTGCCTGGGCGGCTTTCTTTGCAGCAACTAATTTGTTGATACGTTTCTGCACGCCTCGACTCAAAGAACTCTCTTCAGGCTCACCTTCTTCATCGGTGGACTGATCGGCTTCTACTTCAGCTTCTACCTCTGAGTCCGTAATTGGCTCTTCAGCTTCTGCCTCAATGTCGGCCTGCTCCTCTTTGGCTGGAGCCGCCTCCTCCTCGTTTAGGAAATTGGATTTAACAAAATCAGCTAGGCTGTGTTCGTCAATCCTTCCGAGGTTATTTGCAACGGGTGTACTGTCTGCCTCCTGACTCCCGGCGTCAGGCTGTGTGTTTGTGTTATTCATGCTATATCGGTAGCAAGCCCTTTATTTAATCAATCCAGTAACGCTGGAAGGCCCGTTAGTGGCTTTATGCCAAATCTTCTTCAGGAGTCAAGCCATTTAATTGTCTTGCTTGTTTTCTTAATTCAATAAGTGCGCTTAAAACTAAATTAATACCATCAGCTTGTCCGGCTGTATGTATTCTATCTTCTCCTTTGCAGTCTTTACTTATAGCAACCATCCAGTGTTGCTCTTGAAGCTGTTCAATTACTTCAAGCACTTGACTCCAAATAAGATTTTTCCCTGAAAATCCAAAGGCCGCCTTTTGATTTTCCGTCATATTACTGTTGAGCCTGTTGTGCTTGCTGTGCCACTGGAGTTACTCCAATCCGGCCAATCTGCGCATTTTGCTGTTGCATAACAGACATCTGAAGGCTCTTAACGTAGTTCTCAAACAGCGCCTTGAAGTTCTCGTCCTGCTGGAGAGCGGCTTGAGCTTTAGGATTAGCCTGCAAAATCTGCTGCGCATACTGAAGCTTAGTCTGTGCGGTAGGATCGTTCTCTTGATACAACGCTTCATTGCCAAGCAACATCATTCCAATGTCGGTTTGCACATCCTTGAACATCTGTTTGCTGGCATCCTGCGGATTAAGGATCAAGTCTTTTGCCACCTCTGGAGCGATAGCTTGAATCATCATCTCAGTAAGCTTATTCCTGTTTAGCACGCCACCAGTATCGAGCTGTGCCACCTTGGTAAGAAAGTCGATCTTCTGTGCGATATAGTCTTTATCCAGATCCATCACATCAAACTTGACGGTAAGATCAAACTCGTTGTGGATCTCAGACAGGCTCTGCGGCAACTGTCCGCCAGTGATACGCTGTATCTCCGCAGGGGACATGTACTGGCAGCACAAGCTAAACATCTGCCTAAAGATCGTCCGCCAAGTCAGCAGCCAAGTGTTCACAATCATCTGTTGGCTAAGCTGCGTCTTACGTTGGTCTACGCCAGGATTAAGCGTGCCAAAGTAAGCTGCATGACTTGCCTCAACACGGTTAATCAAGTTAAATGCCACACTAGGCTCGCGAGCCGGTGGGTCCATAAATGTGTAGTCAGATGGACTTACGACAGGTAACTGGACTCCAGGGCCAACTCGATTGATGGCACCAATTCGTTTGACGACTTTAATGGGAGGAAGAGTCGAGAAGGCAGTATGATCCCGGATGGAATCGTGCTGCGCTTTGATTTCGTCCTGATCCGTGTGAGCAAGTTCAGGGACGCCGCGAGTGTCAGTAATAGCACGGCGAATACACTCACGACGGAACTCCACAAACGGATACTCTCCGTGCGCGTAGTCGAGTCTTTCATGGATAGCATAAGAGATTTTTTCTTTAGGATGATCCACTGCCGCCTGCGGACAGATAACCGTGTAATAGATGCACGGAGCCTTACCGTCTAAGCTCTTTGTGTAGCAGTACACAATCTCAATCATGTTTTGATAATTGAGGCCGTTGTACACTAGCAGCTCTGTGCTTGGCAGGATGTTTGTGTTGTACATCGTGCTGCTTTTGCCCGCCATCTGCACAGCAAGCTCTACCCAATCTTCATTCCAGCCTTCTGTAGTAATCTTCTCGCGAATCTCAACTTCAGACATCCATGTTCTGCGAAAAATTACACGGGATCGTTGCAGGTCCGCCGTTTCAGGCGGAACAAGAACTTCATCCCAAGGCTTAAGAGCAATAATCTCAGGAAGGTTTTTGCTAACATATTCTTCATCTCTTGTGGTTGCGCCTGTTTCAGCCAGTTCTTTAACCATTCGCTTTGCATCGGTGGCAGTAAGCCCTGGCACTGTAGCTTCAATAATAGCAACAGCCTCGTCGGACTGTTGCATGATTAAGTCTGGCAACTGCATTAGCGTAGGACTTTGCGACTGCTGCGCTAAAGCAATAATCTCATCCATTGTAACAGGCTGCTCGCGCTTACTGATGTTCTGTTTCCAGCCAATAAAAAACGCTGTCCACCCGTACTGAAAAGCGTACTGCGCCCCAAGTTCAGCTTCCCGGCGCAACTCAAGCGGCATTTTATTGTCGCGAATCCAGTGTAGTAACGTAGTAGCAATGCCACTAACCGTCATATCATTCATCTCAATACCACTTGTGCGAATGGTTGCACGTTCAAATGCGGTAACTAGCAAAGACGAAAGCTCGTTGCAGGTAGAGTCAATTAAGCGATTGCGGACATCACTTGCCCCTTCAAACGGCCAAGCTGGGTCACCTTCGTTACGCAAATTGCTATGCTTTTTCCCGTCATCACTTTGACCAGCCCACCGAGCAAAACGCACATCATCAAACTTCGTCGTCAGGTTACCCTGCGTCGAATTAATCATCGCACGATTGTACTCACTCAACAAATCCCCAACGTCAGGAATGTTTGTTGCAATAGCTAAAGGATCTGAAGAAGCTGAATACATAGACAATTAAACTTTTAATAGGAACCGCATTTAGCCATTTGCTTAACTTGCTTTTCCCATTGTTCGCCTCCAAAATATTGTGGCTGCATTACCACCATATACCCTAAGGCGTCAATTGGATCTTTACTAGCACCTTTTTGTCCATCTTGTCCAGTCCATTCCTTTAGGCTGTATATTAAGTTCTGACAAGACTCGTGAATCATAAGTTTTGGATGATTTGTACCTTTTACCATTGGATTTTCTATATTCCATGACAAAAGATCATTGATAATCATCACACGCTCCTCAATTGGCAAGGCGGCTGACGGCGTAAATATAAGCGGATTATCAGCCTGATACAGCAAATCCAGCACTGTAACGCCGCCATCTTTGGTGATTGTCTCTGTGCCAGCGGTCCTAGGATCAATCCAACGGTCCACGATCATCTCACGCTTGTCTCCAGCCGTTTCTAGGCTCCAGATAAGCTCAGTATACTCGTTTACCCCACGGCCAGCACCAGCCTTCTGTGCCGGTCCAGCTCGTCCATCAGCCTTGTCGCTAGCCAAAGCCCATTCCCCATAGCTTTGGTCCGGCCATTCACGGTAGACCCATAGTATACCGTACTTATCTACTCTTCCCCAGAGCATAAACCAGTTTCGAGCACCTGCCGGATCTACCGCCATGTAGTTGCTCCCGTCAGGAATAACCTCTTCCGCGTCACCTTTCCATATGTTATGGTCACCAAACATTGGGAATTCGGAGCCAGCCGTCTGATCGGCCCAACCATAAGCGCGGATCTTAATGTCATGGCTAGAGCGGCCAGACAACTCCTGCTTCATGCGCTCCCAATTGTTGTACGGGTTAAGTTCCGTATGATACCAGATGCAGGCATGTCTACCATACAAGTTCTCAGCCTGGTAGGGCATCTCGCCTTTAGGAACCGTTAGAACATTGTTATTGGGTAATAATGGAGATTTGCGGGTAGCCGTAACCTTGGCGCTATTGATGTACTCCTTCACGACCTGGGTGTACCCTTGCACTGGGGTAAAAGTGACGATTAGCTTGCCGGACCGGGTAACCAGACGGTAGCGGAGGGTATCGAGCCAGTTCTGCGGGACAAGTTCATCGCACCAGACGTAGTCCACCTCACCACCTTCAACCACCTTAATATCCTGGGCATAGTTAAGGAACCAGATCTGGTTACCCATGTACACCGCCGTATTGTCACTAAATCCATTCTTCTGGCTAAAACTAATTTGCGTATGATTAGTACGTTTGATGTTGCGAATCTCTGGCGGAAGGTATTTATAGAATACGTTCTGCTGTGCTGACACGCTTGTCATATGGTTAGTATGAAAGCACCAGATGCGGATGTTACGCTTAGCATAGCGTTCCTTTACCCAAGACGGCGCTTGCCCATTAAGATCAGTCCCCACAAAAGCTTGAGCCATCCGTTTGGCGGCGTACTCAGTCTTACCAGAGCGGTTGCCACCAAGGACGACGATCTCGTTAAAACGATCGAGCAGCTTGTCCGCATCCGGCCAGTGCGGCAGCTCGTGGCCATAGCGCATAGGATCGTTCTGTTCAGCCTTAATCTTGTTCTCCCGCATAAGGAACAGATCAAGGACCTTCTCTGGGCCAATGTTCTCGATCATCTCGAGCCGCTGCCGCTTATTGGGTGCCGGTAGAGTCGGATGTTCCTCCAGCTTGTAGGCTAAAACTTTCTCGATAATTTCCTTATTTTCTTCATTCATAGTGTTGACTTTCCCTGAAGATGCTCTAAATTTCCAGTGTCGTCAAATAGGCGACCGTGTACCCTCTGCACCACCTGAAACATCGGACGCACAGGCGATTAAATGGTTCCAACTATCGCCCCTTGAGTTGGATTAAACATCTGCATCGGCCTCAAAGTTGCAGAGTACTGACAGTCACGGCTACGAGAATGCCAAGAGTTTCCCGAACGGGTAGCCATCACTCACGACTGTAATTGCGAAACGAACGACGACACTTATACGGATCGTTGATCTCCTTTTTGTATAGTACTCCCCCAAGATAGGCAGTAATGCTGAGTCTTGGGGGTACTATGCTCACTCGCAACTCTCCTTGCCGGATTGTTAATCTACCTCCAGTGAGCAGCGTTAGCTGCGAGAGTGAGCATCTGGGCGAAGCCTAGTGCGAACGGCAACACGAAGCTAGAGTGCAAGATAAAGCTTAACTTTAACTGCGCAGTAAGAAGTAAGCTCTAGCTTAAGAACAGATAATCCACAGTATAGCCAACTCAAACGTGTTAAGCTGCATCTCTTGCGCGTTCACTAGGCTTAAGCACCACTTAAGCGCAAGATGAAGAACATAACCTGCGCTTAGTGCGTACATAAGTGACTTAAGCTTGGCCTTAAGCTGCTCAAGCTTGTTATAAGCGTCAATCTTCTGCTTAAGCGTCACTTTATGCATATGGTCTTGTTCTTAACGCGGATCTTTTGCCCCTTACGAAAGTTAAATCCGCGAGTCCCCACAAACACCTTATCCTCCACGTTTGTCTTTACCCACCGACTATTGGGATAAAGCATGATAATCGTCTGTTCCGTTGCCTCATCACTTACCGACAACTGCTGTGGTTCCGGCACAGGCGTTACCTTAGCACGCCAGTCTTCCACGGTGACAGGCTCAGCCGTCTCCTCCACGCGCAACGTGCCATCCAATAGGTCACTCCTATAAATGCGCTTAAAGCTCTTAAAGCACTTACGCTCAATATAATCTTCCCCCAGCTTGTACGCTAGTGGCCTATACGTTGCACCCAGGTGCTCTTTAACCGTCTTCTCGCTTAGTGTGTACTTGGTCATAGTACAAACGACGTTACACTAGCACGGTGTAGTATGCAAGAAAGGGGAATAGGCAGCGCAAGCTTACGCCCAACAAGGGCCAGCTAACCGGGCACTCCGCTTAGCATGATCCCCACAGAACACACTGAACTACACCCGGTGGCACAACATGCACCCGCGCTGCCATGCTACCGCAGCTTCTACACAACGGTAGCACTCGCAACCGTAGGCCAAGCTACAGGTGTAGGGCAAGCGCGAAGGGCCAGTTGCAAATAAAAAATCTGAGGGGGGCTATGCGTCAAAGTCTCCGCCAAAATACCAGGCTCGACCCCCGCCCCCCCCTGTCGCCGGTTTCGCAGCGTCAAAATGCATTTCAACAGAGTAAAACCGCACTCTATATGATATGTGTTGTATTGTGTTATGGCCAACCTGCTCAGCCGTAGCCGCTTGCAAGGGTCGTCCAAACGGCAGGTGCAGGGGTGGTCCGTTTGATGGTCGGCGGGCTCGCTTTTGACGTGCCGATGGGACGTTGAGCGTGCGCTGCGAGGGGTGGCCGGAGGCGCGCGCGGTCGTCTCATGTGTCGCGGGGGCTGTAACGCATTTCCCTAACGCTATTGCAACTCACTTGCACTAGCTCACGCTCTCTCTCGCCGCACGCACGCACGCACCGTCCCACAGTCACGCCACTCGTGCACTCACCAAGCTAGCACACACTCACCAGGCACATTGCTTTTCTTTTCTTTTTTGTTGCAATCGTATCAGCATGCGCCTAGTTTCGCTCTCGTGAAAGCAATCCTACTCACTCAACTAACCGAAACTCTCAATCTAATCCGCGCAGAACGCGCTGCAACAAAGCGCAATGTAACGCGCTATAGCAACCTGCGCTACGCGCTGCGCAACATCCGCGCAGAACTCAACCTCGCATAAGTATATGAATAAAACAGAACTACTTACGTTGATTGCGCAGTGGGAGTCTGACCTGTGGGAAGCGGAGGCTAATCAATGGGGAAACTCAGTGGGGGAATGCACGGAGGTGTTAACCCGCTTATATGCTCAACTTGAAGAAATTACCGCTTAACCTTATGACCACCGACACCATGAACACACTCGAACACATCGCCTACGTCCGTCTCTCCCTTCAGCTTATGGCTGCGGGGTGCTTGCTGCTAACCGCAACGCTATGGCTAGCAGCACTTAAAGACGCTCGCAAGTAAACCAACCAACCTAACACACTACAAAAAAGCAACATATGACAATACTCAACTTACTCCCATACGTCCGAGAAACCCGCTGGTACGGTGTAACTTACGTCCACTCTGCTGTGCGCGCTGCTGTGCATGGTTGGCAGGGCCTTGAGGGCACATTAGATGGTCGCACCGTGCGTGCCACCTATTGCGGCTGGGGTCGCAGTCTGCAAACGGCTCGCGGGCACAAATATAAAGCACACTTACGCTACGTTGACACCGACAAGCCAGTGCCTAGCAAGCTGATCGATCGAGTGCAACCAATCGCCAATCAGATTACAGCGCAAGCCTAGGCTCCCACACTGGTCATCCTGCGGGGTGGCCAGTAGGGAGCAAAGACGCTCCGCTTAAACACACTACAAACAAAACATATGACAACTACAACAGAACCTAGAATATACGTCGGAACATACGCTAAATACACAAGCGGCTCAATCAAGGGCGCTTGGATCGAGTTAGATGGGCACGATGCAGACTCATTTCGTGAGGCATGCTTGGAACTGCATGCAGATGAACAAGATCCTGAGCTTATGTTTCAGGACTTTGAAGGCTTTCCAAAAGGCTTTTACTCTGAAAGCTCTGTGCCTCAGATGCTTTGGGATTGGATCGCATGCACTGAGCGAGATCGCGAGCTTTGGGAGGCTTATGCGGAGGCTGTAGGCTATTCGATTGAGGAAACTACGCTTGAACAAGCTCAGGACGCCTACGTTGGCGAATATGACGACGTAGAGCACTTTGCGGAGGAACATTGCGAGGAAACGGAGTGTCTCTCGGGAATCCCTGATTTCCTACGCGATTGCATAGACTGGCGCGCGGTGTGGCAATCCGCTCTGCGATATGACTACTGCGAACACAGCGGAATGTTTTTTCGTAACAACTAACAAACGTTTAACCCTTACCCATAAACACACTACAAAAAGAAAACACCATGAACCTAACTCTTTCCCAACCATCTAAAATGCCATGCCAAGGCTGGTCTGTTCCGGCTCTTGCTTGCAAGACTGGCAGCAAACTCGCGCAAGTCGCTGGCTCCGTTTGCAATGGATGCTACGCTTTGTCTGGTTTTTATCGCATGCCGAACGTCCAGCGCGCCTTGCAACAGCGCCTCGCGTTAATGGATTCCCCTGAATGGGTTCCAGCCATGATTGCCAAGATTCGCGCTACGGAAAAAAGCGGCTTCTTTCGATGGTTTGACTCAGGTGACCTTCAATCCCTCAAAACACTCAAATCCATCGTTCGCATTGCCATTGCTTTGCCTGACATCCAATTCTGGATGCCGACCAAAGAGTATGGCATCGTCAGCGAATACGTTGAGCTCTTTGGCGCTTTTCCGCCTAACCTGACGGTCCGGCTCTCCGCCTATATGGTCGACAAAGCTGGTCCAAACAGCCTAGCGCATGGCCTAGGGCTGACCACTAGCGAGGTGTCCTCTACAAGCGGTGACTGCCCAGCGCCTAGCCAAGGCAACAAGTGCGGCGACTGCCGACGTTGTTGGTCTAAAGACGTTCAAACGGTAACTTATCGCCTGCACTAGTACGCAGCACAAAACCCCTAGGTTTCGCGCCTAGGGGTTTTCTTTTGCCCTAATTCCGCCCAACTCCACGCACCTCTCGCGCTACCCTGCGCAGGCTCTCGAGCAGCGTAGCGAGCTGTCGCGCCAACATCCGTTCCCGCTTATGCGCTAGTTCATACATCTGCTTCCATTTGGCGCACTCCGCCACATAGAACTCCGTCTCCTCTTCTAAGGCTTCGCAGTCCTCGCACATAGCAAGTCGCTTTCGAGGCGAGCGATCCTGACGTGTTGCGCTTGGATGACGCGCCAATACCGCTCGGTCAGATCGCGCAGGTCCAGAACCTCATTTGCCAAATCAATCCCGTTCGGTAAAACCAAATTTGAATTTTGATTTTCGATTTTGAAATTTGAATTTGAAATTTGAAT
>Ga0255079_1000081_pt1 | contig 22705 bp, 15 predicted proteins | sample Colum_Atlam_RepB_FD_188586 | JGI IMG/M metagenome (GOLD analysis project Ga0255079, IMG submission 188586) | Freshwater microbial communities from Columbia River, Oregon, United States - Colum_Atlam_RepB_8h | ecosystem: Environmental > Aquatic > Freshwater > River | place: USA: Oregon... | reverse complement strand
ACTGAAGTCCTACGCCGAGAAGCTGGCCTCCATCCAGCGCTACGGGAACACCAACCTGCAGGGCGATCCGGCCGTGCTCGCCCTCAACCCCAACTACTTCGCCTGCATGATGGTCGCCACGGCCGGCGCGGACGCCCTCATCTCGGGGGCCACGACCCACGCCGCCTCCGGGCTCCGGACGATCCTCCAGACGATGCCGCGGCAGGCGGGCGTCGAGACCGTCTCCTCGATGCAGATCCTCGAATCGGAGGAAGCCAAGTTCGGCGTCGACGGCGTGCTCTTCCTCGCGGATTGCGGCGTCATCCCCGAGCCCACCGCCGAGCAGCTCGCCGACATCGCGATCACCACGGCCGGCCTCGCCGGTCACCTCACCAACACCGTGCCGAAGGTCGCGATGCTCGCCTACTCCACGCACGCCGCGAACCCGCGCCTGAGCTCCGTCCAGCGCGTCCAATCCGCCACCGAGCTGGCGCGCCGCAAGGCCCGCGAACTGGGCATCGCCTGCGAGATCGACGGCGAGATGCAGGCCGACGCCGCCCTCAACCCGTTCGCCGCCGAGGCGAAGGAGGTCAGCGGCAGCGTGGCCGGCAAGGCCAGCGTGCTCATCTTCCCCGACCTCAACGCGGGCAACATCGCCTCCAAGATGGCCCAGCACATCGCCGACATCCCGGCCTACGGCCAGATCCTCACCGGCCTGGAACGTCCCGCCGCCGAGATTTCCCGCGGCGCCTCGGCGCACGACATCTTCGGCACGGCCGTCATCGTCGCCGCGCAGGCGGTCGACAAGTCGTACCTTTATCCCCTCCGCAAGGACGGCCCCGCCGCCTGACGACGATGCCGATGAAGCGTCGCTTCGCGGACAACGTGCCCGGACTCCTGCTGAGTCCGATGAACCACGACACGCGCCGCATCTTCGTGGCGGCGACGCGGATGAACGACGGCAAGACGACGACCTGCCTGGGCCTGACCGCCGCGCTCCAGACCATGGGGATGCACGTCGGCTACATCAAGCCGATCGCCCAGCGCATCGTGCAGTCGGGCGACGACCAGGTCGACGAGGACACGCTCCTGATCGACGGCCTCTTCAACCTCGACATCCCGATAGCGGCGATGTCGCCCGTGGCCATCGGGCCCGACTTCACCAAGCAGTACCTCGAGAACCCCGAGGAGATCGGCCCGCAGCTCAAGGACCGCATCTGCCGCGCCTTCGACCGCGCCGCCTACGGCAAGGACATCGTGGTGGTCGAGGGCTCCGGCCATGCGGGCGTCGGCTCGGTCTTCGGCGCCTCCAACGCCGACAACGCCCGGGTCCTGCGCTCCAAGGCCCTCCTCGTCGCCGCGGGCGGCATCGGCAAGCCGATCGACGAGATCGCCCTCAACAAGGCGCTCTTCGACAAGGCCGGCGTCGAGGTGGTCGGCGCCATCCTGAACAAGGTGATGCCCGACAAGCTCGAGTTCATCCGCGACTTCGCCGGCCGGGGCCTGCGCAAGCTCGGCGTGCCCCTGCTCGGGGTCGTCCCCCTGCAGGAGACCCTCGTCTACCCCAACCTCGACCAGGTGGCCGACGAGACCAAGGCCCGCTGGATTCACCAGCCCGCCGGCCTGCGCCGCGTCCGGCGCGTCGTCATCGGGGCGATGTCGGCCCGGCGCTCCGCGGAATACCAGCGCGTCCCCGGCACCCTCGTCATCGTCCCCGGCGACCGCGAGGACCTGCTGGAGGCCTTCCTCGCCGCCGGCGGGGGCAAGTCCCTGACCGGCGTGATCTTCTCCAACGGCCTCCTGCCCAACGACGACATCGTCCGCCGGCTCAAGGAGGCCGGGCTGCCGATGGCCGCGGTCGAGGCCGAGTCCTTCGCCGTCACCGCGCGCATCAACAACATGACGGTGAAGACGATGCGCCAGGACTCCGACAAGATCCCGATCATCGAGAAGATGATCGCGGAGTCGGTGGACATCCGCGGGCTGCTCCGCTCGCTCTGAGCCCGCTCAGACTAGGCGCAATACTTCCGCGAGGCGCGTGAAGTGCGCGTCCTCGAAGCCCATCGCCTTCTTCAGGTAGGCATCGCGGCCGATGAGGTTGTCGATCCGGCCGGCCTCCCGGCGCTGCTCCGCGGTGATCAAGCCGCGCAGGCGCGCCCACAGCGGCCCGACCGGGACCGGGTAGTCGCTGCCGTGCAGGAACCGCTGCCGCCAACGCGAGGCCAGGACCGACTTGAGCACGCCGCTGCGGATCGGGCTGTTGAGCGCGCTGGTGTCGGCGTAGAGGCGCGGAAACTCGTCCATCAGCCTCGTGAGTTCGCCGAAGTAGTTCGCGTCGAAGAAATGGCTGTGGCTCGCGGCATGCGCGGCGATGACCGTGACGCCGAGTTCGAGCGGCCGGCGCAGGATGCGCGGGTCCTGGAAATCGCGCCGCATCACCGGGACCGTCATCTCGCCGCCGGTGTGGCTGAGGAAGGGCAGCTTCGCCTCGGCCATGCGCCGCCAGAAGGCCTCGTAGCGCGGCGAGGCGCAATCGACGTTCTGGCAGTTGGGCAGGAGCTTCAGGGCGCGGGCGCCAAGCGCGAGGCAACGCTCCAGCTCGGCCAGCGCATCCGGGCGGGCCGGATGGATGGAAACCGCCGGCAGGAACTCCGGGTGCGCGCGGCAAACCGCGAACAAGTGGTCGTTCGGCACGTGGAACGAGCCGAAGTCGAGCTTCCGCCCGTCCTCGGCGTAGACCTCGTCCTGCGCCAGCAGCAGGGCTTGGTCGAGGCCGGAGCCGCGCCGGAGTTCCACCAGGCTGGCGACGTAGGCGGCGTCGAAACCGGGATCGTCGAGCCGGGTGGGCAGGCCGACCCCGCGGCGCATGAACTCGGCGAGGAATCGGTGCCAGCCCCCGGGCACCTTGAGCCAGCAACCGCTGCCGGAGAGGCCGTTACCGACGAGGTGGACGTGGCAATCGAAGCGGGGAGCGGCCATGCGGGGGTGGAGCGGAACCTAGCCACCGAACCTGCGCAGGCAAACGCTATTGGTCCGATTTCAGGCCTAAAACGGCGGATTGCGCCCTTGAAGGCGGCTCCGTCCGGATTTATCCGTTGCGCATGCGCCCCGCCCTCCCCGCTTGGCTCCTGCTGGCCACTTCGCTCGTCGCCGCCCCGACGCCCTACGTCGACAAGAAGTCGGCCGTGGCCGACGAAGCGTGGATGAACGCGCGCGTGAAGGCCGGCGAAGTCCTGCAGAGCGGCCAGCAGCTCGACCCGGAAGGCACGCTGATCGACGTCAGCGGGCGGCTCCTCGCGATCGAATTCGCCCAAGGCGGGAAGGTGCTCGTGCTCAAGACCACGACGACGCTGGCGACCTTCGAACCCGAGTCCTTCAAGCTGATCGCCAAGGCCGAGTTTCCGGTGGCGAAGGGCGGCGGCTCCATGCACGGCCTGGCCATCTCGGCCGACGGCGCCACCGCGGTCGTCTCGGGCGGCCGCACGCACCTCTACGTCGCCCAGGTCGCGGCCGACGGCAAGTTCACCTGGGGCAGTTCGATCGACGTCGCCGGCGGCGCGAAGAACGTCAATCCGCTGGGCATCGCGCTGACCAAGGACGGCCGCTTCGCCTACGTCGCCCTCTCCATGGCGAACACCCTCGCCAAGGTCGACCTCAAGACGGGCAAGGTGGTCGCCTCCGTCGACGTCGGCATCTGCCCTTACGGCGTCGCCCTGTCGCCCGATGAACGCACGGTCTACGTCTCCAACTTCGGCGGCGCCCGCCCCGAGGCGACCGACGTCACCGAATCCTCCGGCGGTTCGCTGGTCGCGGTCGACCCGCGCGCGGTCGCCCTGCGCGGCACCCTCAGCGTCGTCGACGTCTCGGGCGCCCCGAAGGCCGTCGCCCAGCTCGCCGTCGGCCTGCACCCGAGCGAACTCCTGCTGGCCGACGAAGGGCGCACCCTCTACGTGGCCAACGTCGGCGCCGACAGCGTGAGTGTCGTCGACACCGCCGCCCGGAAGGTCGCGCGCACCCTCCCGACCAAGCCCAACGTCGACCTGGCCTGGGGCACCCTCACCGACGGACTCGCCCTCTCCCCGGACGGCAAGACGCTCTACACCGCCTTGGCGGGCCTGAACGCCGTCGGCTGCCTCGACCTCACGCAGCCGAACAACCCGCCCAAGCTCATCCCCGCGGGCTGGTTCCCGGGCGCGGTCCGCGTCCGGAAGGGGGCCCTCTTCGTCGCCAACGTCCGCAACGGCCTGCAGAAGGCCACCTTGCCCACGACGCCGGCGCAGGTCGAAGAGCTCGATGCCCGCGCCCGGCGGGCGGCCCACCTCGCCTACGCCCTGCGCTCCTCGCCGCGCACCACCCAGCCCGGCGTGAAACCCGTGCCCGTCCCCGCCGAACCCGGCCAGCCTTCCGTCATCAAGCACGTGGTTTACATCATCAAGGAGAACCGGACCTACGATCAGGTGCTGGGCGACCTGGGCAAGGGCAACGGCGAACCGAAGCTCTGCATCTTCCCCCGCAAGATCACCCCGAACCACCACGCCATCGCGGACCGTTTCCCGCTCCTCGACAACTACTACTGCAACGGCGTGAACTCCTCCGACGGCCACGCGTGGGGCACGCAGGGGATCGTCGGCCCCTATCGCGAGAAGGATCGCGTCGGCTACCGCTGCGGCTACGACTTCGGCACCGACGCGCTCTTCTACGCCGGTTGCGGCTTCCTCTGGGACCATGCGCTGCTCGGCGGCAAGTCCTTCCGCAACTACGGCGAGATGGACTACACCGTGAAGCTCAAGGGCAAGTCCTACGCCGACTTCTTCGGCACCTGGCAGCAGCGCGACGGCAAGGCGGTCTTCGCGACCAGCTACCAGATCGAGACGCTCCGCCAATACAGCAGCAAGGACTTCCCGGGCTGGGAGATGTCCATCCCCGACCAGGTACGGGCCGACGCCTTCCTCAAGGAGCTGGCGGAGTTCGAGCAGAAAGGCACCTTCCCCGACCTGACGATTATCTACCTGCCGAACGACCACACGGCGTCCGAGTTGACCGCCAACTCCTACCTCGCCGACAACGACCTCGCCCTCGGCCGCGTCGTGGAGGGCCTGACGCGCTCCCGTTTCTGGGGCGAGATGGCGATCTTCGTGAACGAGGACGACCCCCAGACCGGCGGCGACCACGTCGACGGCCACCGCTCCTTCTGCTTCGTCATCAGCCCCTGGGCCAAGCGCGGGGCGGTGATCAGCAAGTTCTACAACCAGACCTCGGTCCTGCACACGATGTGCCGCATCCTCGGCCTGCAGCCCCTCAACCAGGTCGTCGCCGCCTCCCCCACCATGGAGGATTGCTTCGCGGAGAAGGCCAACCTCGAGCCGTTCCAGCACCTGGTGCCGTCCACGCCGCTGAACGAAGCCCGCCCAAAGCCGAAGCCGAAGACCGCCGGCTGGCTGCCGACGCGCACGAGCGACGAACTCGTCATCGCGCGCATGGAAAAGATGGATTTCTCGCGCCCGGACCTGATCCATGAGGACACGATGAACCGAGCGACGTGGCTGCAGACGCGGCCCGGCGAGCGCTACCCCGCGGAATGGGCCGGCGCGCACGGCCGCGGGCTCGCGGCGCTCGGCCTGGTGCTGGACCCGGAGCTCGACGATGACGACGACTAGGCCGCCGGGGGCCTAGCCGACCATCTTCAGGCCGCGCATCGAACCGGTCGACGACGCGAACTTGTCGGCCTCGAGGCCCATGCGCTGGAGCATGGAGACGAAGAGGTTCGGCAGCGGGTAGTTGCGCTCGGCATCGAAGACGTGGTGTTCCCCGTGGCGGAAGCCGCCGCCGGCGAAGATCGTCGGCAGGTTCGTCGTGACGTGGGTGTTGGCGTTGCCGAGGTTGGAACCGTAGAGGATCATCGTGCGGTCCAGCAGGTTGTCGCCGTCCTCCTTCACCGACTTGAGGTCGCCCATCAGCTTCGCGAGCAGCTTCATGTGCCACTCGTCGATCGACTTGAGCTGGGCGAGCTTCTGGGCCGAACGGCCGTGGTGGGAAAGGTTGTGGTAGCCGTCGCTCGTGGTGTGCTCGTGGTCGAGCTCGATGGCCGGGGAGTTCACGCTGTCCAGCATGAGCGTCACGGTGCGCGAGGAATCGGTCTCGAAGCAGAGGCGCGCCATGTCGTACATGAGCCGGACCTTGTCCATGTACTCCTTGGGGCTGGCTGGGTCGAGCGGCGCCGGGCGGGTGGCCACGGGGCGGGGTTTGCGCTCCCACTCCTTGGACATCTGCATGCGGCGTTCGAGTTCCCGGACGCTCGTGTAGTATTGGTCGAGCCGGTCGCGATCCTGGGCCCCGAGCTTGCGGCCAAGGTCGCCGGCCTGACCGCCCACGGCGTCGAGGATGCTCTTGCCGAGCTCGAGGCGGCGCTCCGCGGCGGCGATCTCCTTCGGGGAACCGCCCATGAACATGCGGCGGAAGACTTCGGAGGGCTTCTCCTCGGTCGGGATCATGATGCCACCCGCCGTCCAGGAGAGGCTGCGGGAGCCCCGGGCGCAATTGACCCCGAGGGTCATGGACGGGAACCGGGTCAGGTGCCCCACCCGCTCCGCGACGAACTGGTCGAGGGAGATGGTGTTGCGGAAACCGCCGCTGCTCGGGTGCGGGGCCGCGGTGAGGAAGCAGTTGTCCGCCGGGTGGCCGCCGTCGACGTCGGGGTGCGAGACGCCGGAGAAGACCGAGAAGTCGCGGCGATGCTCCTGGAGCGGCTGGAGGGTGGCGGAGGATTGGTAGTCGGCGCCGGCGCCCTTGGGGAAGAAGTACTCCGGCACGAGGCCGAGGTTGTTGCAGATGCCGAGCATGCGTCGCGGCTTGCCGCCCGGGTTCGCGGAGGCAGCGGGTGCGACGGCGAAGGCCGGGGTCATCGCGTCGAGGAGCGGCAAGGCGAGCAGCACGCCCGTTCCGGCCAGGAAGCGGCGGCGGTCGAGGGCGCGGCGGAAGGCGACGCGCGGAGCCCGGGACGGGCTGAAACCAGAGGGGGTGCTCATGGGGACGGGTTACTTGTTGAGGAAGAGGTCGCTGGAGACAAGCCCACGGATGAGGCTCCGGACGCCATATTGGCGCGGAACCGAGGCGTCGAGGAGGGCCTCGACCTTGGGGCGGTCGGCGAAACCGACCGGCGCGCCCGTGGCGAAGACGGTCAGCTGCCCGAGGAGGTTGCGGGCCACCTGCCGCTCATCCTGCAGGACGACCCGCCGGAAGTCGCGGATCTCGGTGAACTTCCGGCCATCCAGTTCGCCGAAGGGCTCCACGGGCAGGGCCTGGTGGAACGCGAACTTCTGGCCGTTCTTGCCGATGCCGACGTCCTTGGTCTTGCCGTCGATCGCGCGGTAGTTGGTCCGGTAGCCGCCGAAGATGTCGAAGTTCTCGAGGGCGAAGCCGGGGGGATCGATCTTGGTGTGGCAGGCGGAGCAGGATTCCTGCGTGCGGTGGCGATCGAGCTGCTGGCGGATGGTGGTCGCGCCGCGGATGTCGGGCTCGACGGCGGGCACGCTGGGCGGCGGCGCCGGCGGCTTGCGGCCGAGGAGCCGCTCCATGACCCAGGCGCCGCGGACGACGGGCGAGGTGGTGGTGCCGTTGGCGGTGACCTTGAGCACGCTGGCCTGCGTGAGGAAGCCGCCGCGGACGCTGTCCTTCGGTAAGGCCACCTTGCGCAATCGCGCACCGGTCACGCCCGGAAGCCCGTACAGCGCGGCCAAACGTTCGTTCACGAAGACGAAATCGGAGGCGATGACGTGGCGGGCCGGCAGGTCGCCGCGCAACAGCTCCGCGAAGAAGGCGCGGCTCTCGTCGACGCACGACTCGACCAGGTGGTCGTCGAGGTAGTAGTCGGGGTAGAGGTTCTCGTCGGGATTAGTCACCCCGGCCTTGCGCAGCTCGAGCCAGTAGTCGAGGAACGCGTCGACGAAGCGGCGGGAGCGCGGGTCGTCGAGGAGACGGTCCACCTGGGCCTGCAGCACGGCGGGCTGACGGAGCCTGCCCTCGGCGGCGAGCCGACGCAGCTCGGCGTCGGGCGCGGAGTTCCACAGGAAGAAAGCCAGACGTTCCGCCAAGGCCGCATCATCCAGCCGGCCGGGCGCATCCTGCAGGTACAGGAAGCCGGGCGAACTCAGGACCGCCGTGTAACCCGCGACCATCGCCTCGGCGAAGGAACTGCCGGTCTTGAGCGCGTTCTGGATCACCGGCAGGAAGCGCACCTCCTCGGACGGCGAGACCGGGCGACGGTATGCCTGCTGCACGAAGCGGCGGAGCAGGCGCTCGGCATCCTTGGCCGCGTCCTTGGGCGTGACCTCCACCTTAAGGGGCGTGGCGTCGGTCTTCCGGGCCGGCAGGTCGTCGAACAGCGCCTGGTAGGCGGCGGTCGGCCAGCGCTCGTAGACCGGACCTTCGACCTCGATCCAGCGCATGACCATGCCGGGCTGGCCTTCGGCGGTCGCGAGCGGGTTCTGGAAACGGCCGGCGCCGGGGCGCGAGCGGAAGAAGCGCACGGCGTCGACCTGGAGCGATTCGCCCGCCTCGAGCAGCACGTCGATCTCCGCGACGGTCACCTCGGGGTTGAGGTCGATATTGGCGACGCGCCGCAGGACGCGCGGAGGCGTGAGAGCGTAGACGGTGATCGGCTCGGACCGGCGGCCCTTGCTGATGTTGTCGAGGTTGGGGATGAACCAGCGCTTCGCTTCGCCCGGGCCGACCCAGACGGTGTGCCCGCAAAGTTTGACGCGGTAGCGGCCCGAGACGGGCGCCTTGAAGGCGCTGAACTTCGGCTCGATCGGCTCGTAGGCGCTGGCGACCACGCCCACGCCCTCGAGGTCGCGTTTGGCGGGGTCGGCCTTGCCCACCGTGGTCGGGGCCTTGCCGGCGCGGACCTCGGGCTGGGCGGCGTAACCGAGCGTCGGGAAGGTCGCGCGCTCGGGGGACGTGTTGAAGACCGAGAACTTCATCGGCCCGACGTAGCTGCCCTGGTCGCGGGCGTAGAAGCGACGGGGCGTGCCCGGCAGTTTCTCGGCCGACGCGACGAGCACCTGGCGGAGCGCGTCCTCCGCGGTCGCGAGGTAACGGGCGAGCTGCACATGCGAGACATCCAACGCCTGACCGCTCTTATTGAAGCGATGCGATTCGGAGTCTTCCGGAAGCGACTCGCGCACGTCCAACCATGGCGCGGCCAGGAGGTCGCGCAGGGTGTTCTCGTATTCGAAGCGGTTGAGGCGACGCTTGACGGAGCGCCCATCGGCGGCGAGGCGCGCGGTCTCGGCGGCGTTCAGTTTGCCGGCGAGCTGCGCAAGGTAGTCCGACTTGGCCGCGGGGGCGGGACGCGCCTTCTTCGCGGGCGGCATTTCGCCGGTGGCGATCTGGTCGTGGACCTTGACCCAGGTCGCGACATTGCGGGGGTCGGTCGGGGCGAACTTCAGGGACTCGAGGTCGAAGTCCCCCTTGCGCGTCTGGCTGTCGTGGCACTCGAGGCAGTGCTTCTCCAGGAACGGGGCCACCTCCGCCGCCGGGAGGGCGAGGGCAAGGAGGCCAAGGGGCAGGAACCGGGCGATCATCGGGGCGACCTTTGAGACAGTAGAAAGCCCCCAGGGTTGCCAAGTTCGGAGCGTCTACCCCACCCTTGGTCCCAGGGTTTTACGGGGATAAAAGGCCCCAAGCCTCGGCCGTTGCCAAGCCCCACCCTACCCCCTGCCGTCCGGGATGCTCGCCACCATCCGTTCCGGCGCCCTCGTGGGGGTCGAAGCCGTCGCCGTCGAGATCGAGGTCAACACCGGCGAATACGGCGAACTGGAGATCTTCCTGGTCGGCCTACCTGATACCGCGGTCAAGGAATCCAAGACCCGGGTCATCTCCTCGCTGATCAACACGGGGCTCCGTCCGCCCGAGACGGTCACCACCATCAACCTCGCCCCGGGCGACCTCCGCAAGGAAGGCGCGATGTACGACCTGCCGATCGCGGTCGGACTCGCCGCGTCGACCGGACAGCTCTCGAAGACCCGCCTTCCGCACTACCTCCTCGCCGGTGAACTCGGGCTCAGCGGGCAGGTACGCCCCATCCGCGGTGGCGTGGCCTTGGCGGCCTACGCCAAGCGCGCGGGCCTCAAGGGGGTGATCCTGCCCCGGGCCGCCGCGCAGGAGGCGGCGCTGATCGACGGGGTCGAGGCCGTGCCGGTCGACACGCTCGATGCGGCGCTGCGGTTCTTGTCGGGCGATCCAGGCTTCGCTCCTTTGCCGACGGTGACGGACCCGTTCGCCTTCGCGGGGTTGGGCGAGCAACCCGACTTCACCGAGGTCAAGGGGCAGCTGGGCGTGCGCCGCGCGGTGGAGGTCGCGGCGGCGGGCGGGCACAACTTGCTGCTCATCGGCCCGCCGGGCTCGGGGAAGTCGCTCATCGCGAAACGCATCCCTTCCATCCTGCCGACGCCGGACAAGGCGGAGTTCCTCGAGATCCTGGCGGTGCATTCGGCCGCGGGCATGAACGTGGCCGACCCGACCCGCGCTTGGTTGCGGCCGTTCCGCTCGCCGCACCACACGATCAGCGACGTGGGGATGATCGGTGGTGGGGCCATGCCGACTCCGGGCGAGGTGTCGCTGGCGCATCGCGGGGTGCTCTTCCTCGACGAGTTGCCGGAGTTCCGCCGCTCGGTGCTCGAGGTGCTCCGCCAGCCGCTCGAGGATGGCAATGTGACGGTTTCCCGGGCGGCCGCGAAGGTGACCCTGCCCTCGCGACTGATGCTCGTGGCGGCGATGAACCCATGCCCGTGCGGCTACCTTGGGGATAGGCAGCGTACGTGCCGTTGCGGGCCGACGGTAGTGCAGCGTTACCGCGGCCGGATTTCGGGGCCGCTGCTCGACCGCATCGACCTGCAAGTGGAGGCGCCGGCCCTGTCGCTCGAGGAACTGCGGGACGGGCGCACGGGCGAGCCTTCCGCCGCGATCCGCGCCCGGGTGGAGGCGGCCCGGGCCTTGCAGCGTCGCCGCTTCGGCGACCGTGCCGGGGGCTGTAACGCCCTCCTCTCCGGCAAGGCCCTGCGGGCCTGCTGCGCCCTGGAGCCTGCGCAGGGCGACCTCCTGCAGGAGGCCATGGAGCGCCTGAAGCTATCGGCCCGGGCCTACGACCGCATCCTGCGCGTGGCCCGGACCATCGCAGACCTGGCCGAGGCCGAGCGAATCGCGACCACCCACCTGCTGGAGGCCATCCATTACCGCTCGCTGGACCGGGGCTGAAAACGCTCGCCCGCCGAGGGGTTTCGCTTCCAATGGGTGCTTCCCCATGAAGACCCGACTCCTCCGCACCGGCGCCGCCTTGCTCGCCGCGACCTTGGCCCTGCCGCTGGCCGCGGCCGACGCCATCAAGGTCCTGATCATCGACGGCCGCAACAACCACGACTGGGTCCGCACGACCGAGTCGTGCAAGGCGACCCTCGAGGCGACCGGCCGCTTCAAGGTAGACGTCTCGACGGCCCCGGCGGCTTTCGCCAAGCCCCAGCCCGGCAAGCCCAAGGCGGGCGACGCCGAGGGCAAGAAGGCCTACGACGCGGCGCTCGCGGCCTGGAAGAAGGAGGAGGCCGACTACAACAAGGCCCACGCCGCGGACTGGAACAAGTGGTCGCCGAAGTTCGCCGACTACGCGGTGGTGGTGAACAACTACAACGGCCCGGAATGGGGCGCGGACATGAAGGACGCCTTCACCGACTACGTGCTCAAGGGCGGCGGCCTGGTCAACGTCCACGCGGCCAACAACGCCTTCACGGGCTGGGATAACTTCAACGAGATGATCTGCGTCGGTTGGCGCGGCGCCACCTTCGGCCAGCGCGTGGCGGTCGACGACGCCACCGGCAAGGCCGTCGCCGTCGCCGAGGCGGACGAGAAGATCAAGACCAAGGGCTTCGGCTCCGGCCACGGCTCCAAGCACGCCTTCATCCTCAAGACCCGCGACGCCGCCCACCCGGTGCTGCAGGGCTTCCCGACCGAATGGCTGCACGCCTCCGACGAACTCTACCACCGCATGCGCGGCTCGGCCGACCACATGGACGTCCTCGAGAGCTCCTTCTCGTCCGAGAAGTTCGGGGGGACCGAGATGCACGAGCCAATGGTCTGGTGGGCCAAGTTCGGCGAAGGCCGCGTCGTGACCACCTCGATGGGCCACCTCTGGGCGGGCGACAAGACCTTCGACGCCCTGCACTGCGTGGGTTTCCAGACCGTCCTGGCCCGCTCGACCGAATGGGCGGCCACGGGCAAGGTGACCATCCCCGTTCCGGAAGGCTTCCCGACCAAGGACCAGACGAGCGTGATCGAGCCGTCCAAGGTCGTCTGGAAGAAGTAAGCACCGAAATCGTTTGATTGGCGGGCTTGAAGCCCGGACGGGGCGTGGCAGATTCCTGCCATGCCCCGCTTCTTTTATGCCCTGCTTGCACTGTGCCTCGGCGCCATCGTCCAAGCCGAGACCTACCAAGAGCCGCCCACCAGGACTTTTGAACTGCGCAACGGCGACCTGGTCCGCCGCTTCGAGCTGAAGGACGGTCGCTTCCGCACCCTGGGCTGGACAGACAAGGCCACCGGTCGGACCCTCGACGTGGACAGCGACGAGTTCGCCATCCGCCTCTCCGACGGCACCGTGCTCACGGCCGACGACTACGAGGCGAAGGTGGTCGTCTACAAGACCCGCGGGGAAGCCCTGGACAGCTCCCGATCCCGGACGCTTCCGGACATCGAGTACCTGCTTCGCCCAGGCCGGACGACCAACCCGCTCGCCCCGATCAAGGTCTCCCAGACTTTCTACCCCGCCCTGAAGCCGCATGAGGCACCCTCGTCCGGGTCGAAGGCACCCGCGGCCATCTACAAGGACCTCAAGGTCGTGTGGAAGGAGGGCCAGGTCGACCCGACGGCCGGCGTCGAGACGGAACGTTTCCGCACGAAAGCCAAAGCCAGCCGCGGAGGTCGCGGCGAACCGGTCGTGCTCGACGACTCCTGGGTCGTGATGCCGATGAATCCCACGACCCTGACCCGCCACACCGACGGCAATCAGCCTGCCGCCTACTCGCACCGGTTCGAGAAGGTCGGCAACCACAGCCTCGTGGACTTCGAGAAGGCCGACATCGAGACGCGCCCCCAGCCCGGATTGGTGCGCTGCCTAGCGTTCCCGAACCCTCTGAAGGATACGGAAATCTACTCCGCGGCGATCGCCGTCTTCGCCGTCCCCGCCGGCACGACCCCTGAGCAGGCGGTGCTCGACTATAGCCGGACGAAGGGCAAGACCCGGAGCTACACGCACTACAACAACTGGTTCGACCCGGCGGGCAAGAACCTGAAGGGCGACAACCTCCCGGCGATCCACCGCCAGTTCCTCGAGGCGCTGAAGGGCTCAGGCATCAAGGTCGACGGCATGGTGCCGGACAACGGCTGGCAGGACCGAAAGTCCGTCTGGCAACCGGCTCCCGGCGCCTTCCCCGCGGGCATGAAGGACCTGGACAAGCTCAGCGAGACCCTCCGCGCGCAGGGTTCCTCGCTCGGGCTCTGGATGGCGGCCGATGGCACGACGAACGACATCAACTGGGGAGTGAAGGAAGGCTACGTGAAGGCCCAACCGAACGCCTACTTCCGCCAATACTTCGCCCACTACTCCCTCGCCGACCGGGAGTACCAGTCCAAGCTCTTCCAACAAATCGAAAGCCTGGCCCAGACCACCAAGGTTTCCTACCTCAAGTTCGATTTCAACCACCTCTCGCACGTCGTCCCGACCGATCGTCACGGCCATGACGCCGAATTCAAGGGCTTCGCCTGGGTCACGCTCCCGGCGCGCGACCGGGGCGTCTTCATCAACGCGACGAACTGGACGTGGCATTCGCCGGCTTGGCTGAACTACGCGGACTCGGTCTGGCTCCTGGCGGGCGACGATGGGTTCAACGGCAACTGGCCGGAGCTGGCCGGCCGCGCGCAGGCGACGACCGACCGTGACGTCTATTTCTGGCGGATGTGGGGCGACCCGACCGACCGTCCGTGGTTCCCGATCGCGAACATCATGACCCACGGGATCATCCGCAACGCGGGCGGGCAGATGGCCTACAAGACCGACCTGCCGCGGGATTGGTCCGATTACGTGCTGATGCACTACGGGCGCGGGACGTTGCTGCGCGAGTGGTACCTCTCCCCGGCTTCGGTGCTGCCGCACGAGTGGCAGGCGCTGATCGCGGTGCACCAATGGGCGGAGGCCCGCCATGCCGACCTGATCAACACGTGCTACGTGGGTGGTCGGCCGGACGAAGGCGCGGCTTACGGGTTCGTGGGTTGGTCGCACGACGGCAAGACGGGCACCCTGGTGGCCCGCAACCCGCGCGCGGAGGCCCAGACGCTGCGCTTCGGCCTGGACGCGACCACGCTATTCCGCGGCGAAAAGGGCAAAGCCTGGCGCGGGCGCATCGTCTACCCCTACCGCCAGGAGCTGGCGCGTGGCTTCGAAGCGGACGCGGTCGGCGAGATTACGATCCCTGGTTACGAAACGGTCGCGATCGAGCTCGAGCCGGGCGAGGCCCGCGGCCCGATGTTCAAGCTGGCGCCGACGGCCCGGGTCGAAGCCGGAGTCCAGCCCTTCGAATCCAAGCTCAAGGTGGCCGACTTCGCCGCGCCCCGGCGGGAGTTGCTGGTGATGGGCTACCCGACCCTGCCGCAGGTCTTCCTCGACGGGAAGCCGGCGACCCCCAGCCGCAAGACAAAGAGCCGACTCAACGCCTACCCGGGCTACGCACGCAGCGGGATGCCCAGCGAGAAGGCCCGGGCGTGGGAGATGGCCGGCTTCGACCTGGCGGCCTTCGGCTCCGCCGAGGTGACGGTACGCTTCGCCGGCGCGGAGGAGGCGACCAAGGCCGAGGCGTGGTTGCTGACCGAGCGGCCGTTCGGCCTGGGCGGCGATAAGCCGTGGACGCCCAAGGACGACCCCTCTCCGCTCACCTTCCCCGGCGTGCTCCGCCATACCGACGAGGTGCTGCGCGAGACGGACCTGCCCGCCACGCCCGCCCCGAAGGTGACTTTGACCGCCGCCGACCTCCGCGACGCCAAGTCCATCCGCCTCGAGGGCGAGGCCTTCGGCGTCAACGCCGGCTACGGCGACAAGACGGTGTCGTTGAACGGGATCGCCGTCGGCAAGCTGCCCACCGGCGGTGACGACTGGAAAGCCTTCGGCTTCGCCCTCACCGTGGAGACGCGTGCCAAGCTCACCCTGCGCAACATCGCTCAGGTCTCCGTGCCGCTGAACGAGGATAAGTTCAAGGTCCGCAACCTCCGGCTCGTCCTGACCCTCGCCGATGGCCGCGTCGCCAAGGTCGGCCCGAAGGCGGCCTTCACCAGCCACGCCGACTGGGCGCACTTCGAAGGCAAAGTTTTTGACGTCGACGCCCCCGCCAAGGTCCGCCGCAGCCCGCCGATTCCCCTGGATCTCGAGTGAGGGCAACACCACGCACCCACAAAAGGGGTCAGGCCGTTCGTACTTCGACCTGTTAGTTTCGAGGCCTGTTTTGGCCGTTTAAACTAACAGGGGACTCGACTAACGGCCTGACCCCTTTCGTGAGGAAACTACCTAGAGGGCCCGCAGGTATGTCGCCACGGTCGCACAGAGGACTGGGCGCACTTCGAAGGCAAGGCCTTCGAGGTCGATACGCCCGCCAAGGCCCGCCGCAGCCCGCCGATTCCCTTGGATCTCGAGTGATGGCAACGGGCGCAGTCTCCTAACGCCAAATCAGGCAGGGAGGCGGTGTTCGATGAGGGCTGCGCACAGGGAGTGCAGATAAAAATCGCTAGACTTGGCAGGCCTTCATCCGTAATAGATAAACATGGACGACACGGTTTTCAAAACAGGGGATTTGATCGTCGGAGGTCTGCTGATTCTAACCGGGGCCATCCTTCATTCCCACTTTCGGAAGGACCCGACGCAAAACGCCCGGAAGCGACTCCTCTCTTTGGGGATCATCCTGATCGGGTTCTTCCTAGCCCTGGGCGATTTCTTCTATTCCCTGGCCTTCAAATAAGCGCCCCCTTCGGAGCGGCGCCCACGAAAGGGGTCAGGCCGTTCGTACTTCGACCTGTTAGTTTCGAGGCCTGTTTTGGCCGTTTAAACTAACAGGGCACCCGACTAACGGCCTGACCCCTTTTGCAAGGAAACCACCTAGAGGGCCCGCAGGAACTTCGTAGCGATTTTACCATAACACCTAGCCACTCGTCTGTAGTGCGGCTTACTGACAAAAACGGGATTCCTATGTAAGGTTTCGTTTGCCAGGGTGGAGCATCCGTCATAGCTTTTCATTGGAACATCAACATAAACGCTTTTCATCCTGATGACCACCTTTCCACTTTTTGTGTTCTGGGCCATCGGTGTTCCGATCTTGTTTTTGTCCATCGGGCTATTTTCGGCTGACAAGCCATCCGCCTTGGCCAGACCCCTCGTCCTAACCCTGGTGGTGGAGTCTTTGGCCCTTTGTTTCATTCTCCCTCACCCCGCACTGCTTTTCAAGACAATCGAAACCCAGGCCATCTTGGGCGTCCTGATGAAGACACTTAGGTTCTTTGTCATACTTGGTTTTCCGGTCTTGATCGGGATTCTCATCAAATCCCGGGTTCAGTGGTTCCGCTCGCAAACCTACCTCCACCTTAACCATACGATGGCTTGCGCGCTTCACGCCACCATCCTCTCTGGGTGCATTCTTTTGATTAAGTTGGGGATGGTTGTTTATTGATCTGGCGGGCATTTCCTTGCGCCTAGCATAGCGCAGCTCAGCCCCTAAGCCCGCAGGAACGTCGCCACGGTCGCGCAGAGGACTTCCGGGGCGGCGGCGATGTCCACGGTCAGGCAGCGCTCCCCAGGCGCCTGCGGGGCTTCCAAGGCGGCCAATTGGCTGTCCAGGAGACTAGCAGGCATGAAGTGACCTTGGCGTTCGCCAAGGCGCTGGGCGAGCAGCTCTCGCGTGCCGGCGAGGTGGACGAAGAAAAGGTCTGGGTCCGCCTGGCGCAACCGGTCGCGGTAGGCCCGCTTGAGGGCCGAGCAGGTCAGGACCATCGTCTCGCCGCGCACCCTCCCCTCGCTGATGCGGGCGGCCAAGGCGGCCAACCAGCCGGCGCGATCCTCGTCCGTCAGCGGCTGACCGGACCGCATCTTCGCGACGTTGGCGGGCGGATGGAAATCGTCGGCCTCCACGACCACGTAGCCGGCGCCGGCGGCGTAGCGGCGCGCGACCGTGCTCTTGCCGCACCCGCACACCCCCATGAAGACGACGTTCGGGTGCGCCACGGGCGGCCTCAGAGGTTGATCGTGCGACCCTCGCGGAACGACTGGTCGGCCGCCGCGACGATGCGCATCGAGTTGACGGCGTCGTCGAGGTGGGCGGTGAGGTCGAGGTTCTCGCGGATGGCCTTCTCGAAATAGACCTGCTCGCGCAGGCAGAGCCCGTCGTGGCCGGGGTCGGCCTCCGTCGGGACCAACTGGTCGGGCTTGGTGAACTTGCCGTCGGCCCCGAGGGCGGAGTGGTGCACCTTGAGCGCCTGGGCGCCGGTGTGTCCGTCGACGTCGGCTGAGTTGCCCTCCTGGGCGCCCTTGCCGGCGACGATGGTGACGGAGCCCTTCGGGCCCACGACGTCCTTCACGAAGAAAGCCTCCTCCGACATCATCGGACCCCAGCCGGCCTCGTACCAGCCAACGGAGCCGTCGGCGAAGGTCACCTGCAACTGGCCGTAGTTGACCATGCCGGGCGGCAATTCGTCGGACAGGCGGGCGCCGATGCCGGAGACGCGGACGGGGCGACTGCCGGTCATCAGGCACATGATGTCGACGTAGTGCACCCCGCAGTCGACAATCGGGCTGCAGGTCTGCATGAGCGCGCGGTGGGTCTTCCAATTGTCGCCCGAACTCTGCTGGTTCAGGTTCATGCGCATGACCAGCGGCTTGCCGAGCTTCTGCGCCTCGGCGATGAACTGAGTCCAGGCGGGATGGTGCCGCAGGATGTAGCCGATGACGACCTTGCGGCCCGTGGCCTTGGCCTTGGCGGCGATCTGCTCGGCCTCGGCGACCGAGGCGGCGAGGGGCTTCTCGACGAAAGCGTGGCAACCGGCCTCGAGCGCCGCGATGGTGTACTCGGCGTGGGTGTCGGGGTAGCTCGAAATCGAGACCGCGTCGGGCTTGGTCGCCTGGAGCGCCTCGTGGAAGTCGGCGAACTCCGGGTAGCCGCCGCCCAGCTCCTGGTTGAGCTTGGCGCGGGATGCGGCGGAACGCGTCACCAGGCCCACGATCTGGAAGCCGGGGAGCTGGTGGTAGGCGAGCGCGTGGGAGCGGCCCATGTGGCCGGCGCCGACGCAGAGGATGCGGATGGGGGAAGCCATGGAAGCGCCGGAAATCAGCCGTTGGCCTGGTCGGTCAGGCGGGTCTCGTCCTTGTAGAACAAGGCGAAGATGACGAGCAGGACGGCGGCGAAGACGGACGGGTAGAGCCAGAACTCATCCTTGAAGACGAGCTTCGCGGGGTTGGTGCGGTCGATGAAACGGCTGTCCAGCAGCGGGGCGATCATGTTGCCGACCCAGAGGCCGAGGCCGAGGGTGACCCACGAGACGGCGGACTGGGCGAGGTTGCGCAGGCCGGCCGGGGCGCGGCGGTCGGCGTACTGCATGCCCGTCACAAAGAAGAAGTCGTAGCAGAGGCCGTGCAGGGCCACGCCAGTGATGAGCATCCACTCGGTGTTCCCGGACTGGGCGAAGATGGCGTAACGGAGCGCCCAGCAGGCCATGCCGATCAGCAGGGCGCGCTTGGCGGTCAGGTAGTTGAAGGCGAACGGCAGGAGCAGCAGGAAGACGATCTCCGAGTACTGCCCGATGGTCATGATCGCCTCAGGGTGAGCCACGCCGCGGCTGGCGATGAAGGTATTCGCGTAGGTGAAGTAGAGCGCGAGCGGGATGCAGAAGAGGAAGGAGAAGACCAGGAAGACCATGAACTTGGCGTCGGCCAGCAGGGCGAACACGCTCGGGCTCGGCTCGGCCGACTTCTCGCCGGGCTCCGCGGCTTCCTCGGCGCCGAGGAACAGGGCGAGCACGCCGGCGGCGATGAAGGCGACCGCTCCCATCTTGAAGATCACGGCGTCCGTGGCGACCTCGGCGATGCCGAGGGCCTTGGCGGCGAAACCGATGGCATAGCCCGAGGCGATCCAACCGATGGTACCGGAGGAGCGGAACCAGGGGAAGTACTGCGAACTGCTCCCGAGGGCGCGCAGGACGATGGCGTTGAGCAGCGGCAGCGCGGCGAAGTAGCAGAGCGCGTGGCAGAAGAGCAAGGCGGAGAAGGCGAAGCTGGTCTTGCCCATCGGCACCGCCCAGAGGAGGACGCCGCCGACCACGGCGAGCAGGCAGAAGAGGCGGCGGGCCGAGATGGCCTTATCGGCGAGCCAGCCGGCCACGAGGGCCGAAACCATGGCCGCGAGCGGCCCGGCGCCGTAGGCGAAACCGGTCACGTTCGGGTCGCCGGGGAACGCCACGGAAAGGTAGCGGCCCATGGGAACGAAGTACACGCCCCAGGCGAACAAGGTGAGGAACATGACCAAGGCGCTGAGCACATAGGTCTTGGTGCGGCTGGAGGAACTCATGGGGTTGGGCCCAGCATCCCCAATCCCCTCCCCGCTTCAAGCCGAGAGATACCCCGGTGACGCCCGCTATCGGGCGATTATCGGATCACTGCGGCAGCGGCTGAGCGACGCCCTTGGCCTTCTGCTCCTCGAGCTTCGAGCGCAACCGGGCCACCACTTCCGGATGCTCGGCCGCCACGTTCTTCCGCTCGGAGGGGTCGGCCAGCAGGTCGTAGAGCCGGGGGCCCGTCTGCTCGCGGCGATCGCGCTCGAGGTCCGCGTCCGTGCCGAGCAGGGCCACGAGCGGGCCCGTCGCCTTGGCGGCGCCGTTCTTCGCCTTGCCCGGCGCACCGACCCCGGGGATGAACTTCCAACGGGCATCGCGGAGCGAGAGCGTATTCGCCTGGGTGCTGGAGATGATGGTCTCGCGGCCCGCGCCGCCGGTCAAGGCGGCGGAGACGTCGACGCCATCGAGTTTGAGGAACTCCGCGGGATCGCCGCCGGCCAGCTTCGTGAACACCGCAGCGAGGTCCACCTGCGAGATCAGGGCGTCCGACACCTGGCCCGCCGGGGCCCGGCCGGGCCAGCGGGCGATGAAACCGACGCGGGTGCCGCCCTCGAGGATGCTGTACTTGCCGCCGCGGAAGGGCCCCGCCGGGCGATGGCCGGCGGCCTGGTTGCGCTCGACGGCCTGATCCTTGTAGCCGTCGTCGAGCACCGGCCCGTTGTCGGAAGTGTAGATCACCAGCGTGTTGTCGGCGAGCCCGTGCTTGTCGAGTTCGGCCAGGATCCGGCCGGCCTGGTCGTCGAAGGCCACCACGGCGTCGCCTCGCGGCCCGAGGGGCGTGCGGCCCGCGTAGCGCGGGTGATGGACGCGGGGCACGTGGTTCTCATGCGAGGCGTAGTACAGGAAGAACGGCTTGTCCTTATTGGAAGCGATGAACGCGCAGGCCTTGTCGGCGAAGACGTCGCCCATCGTCTCGTCGTTCCAGAGCGCGGCCTTGCCGCCCTTCATCCAGCCGATGCGGCCGACGCCGTTCACCAGCGCCATGTTGTGCCCGTGGGACCAATCCATCTTCAGCTTGGCGCGCTCGGCGTCGGTCGTGAGGTCGGGATCGCCCGGAAAGGGCTTCTTGTAGCTGACCTCGATCGGATCCTTGGGATCCAGGCCGACGACCCCGCCGTTCTCCACGAAGACCGTCGGCACGCGGTCGCCGGTCGCGGCCATGATGAAGGAATAGGTGAAGCCGATCTGGTTCGGGCACGGGTCGATCGGCTTGTTCCAGTCGACGGTTTCGCCGCCCAGGCCGAGGTGCCACTTGCCGACCACCCCGGTGGCGTAGCCCAGCTTGGCGAGGCTCGCCGGCATGGTCGGACGGCCCGGCTTGATGATCATGTTGGCGTCGCCGGGCAGCACGCCGGTGCCCTTGCGGCGCCAGGCATACTCGCCCGTCAGCAGCGAGTAGCGCGAGGGCGTGCAGGTCGCCGACGTGCAATAGCCCGCGGTGAAGCGCACGCCCGCGGCGGCGAGCCGGTCGAGGTTGGGCGTCGGGATGGCCTTGGCGCCATAGCAGCCGAGGTCGCCCCAGCCGATGTCATCGGAGTAGAGCAGGACGATGTTGGGAGGACGCTTCGCGGGCTCGGCGGCGAAGGCGACGAGGGCGGTGCAGAGGGCCAGGAACGGGGTCAGGCGCATGGCGTTTTGATAGCGGGCCGCGGGTCGATTCCAAGCCCGCAGTCCATCCGCTTGCTTGCCAAACGGCGGCAAACCTCCCAATGGGTGGGGATGCGCTTCGCCAAGTACCACGCCCTGGGCAACGACTACCTCGTGCTCGAGCCGAAGGACTGCCCCACCCTCTTCTCGCCCCTCGCGATCCGCAAGGTCTGCCACCGCCATTACGGCCTCGGCTCCGACGGCATCCTGTACGGCCCGATCGAGCGCGCCGACGGCTCTTTCGGCCTGCGCATCCTCAATCCCGACGGCTCCGAGGCGGAGAAGTCCGGCAACGGCATCCGCATCTTCTGCCGCCACCTCCTCGACACGAAGCGCGTCAAGCAAGGCGAAGAATTCCGCCTGCACACGCCCGGCGGCTTCGTCCGCTGCACGGTTTTCGACGGCGGCGCCCGCATCCGCGTCGAGATGGGCAACGTCTCCTTCCGCGCCCCGGTCATCCCGCACGTCGGCCCCGACCGCGAAGTCCTCGGCGAGGAGATCACGGTGCTCGGCAAGACCTTCCGCTACTGGGCCGCGACCGTCGGCAACCCGCACTGCGTCATCCCGGTGACGGAGCTGAGCGCCGACCTCGCCAAGACCTACGGCCCGGCCCTGGAGGTGCACCCGAATTTCCCGAACCGCACGAACGTGCAGTTCATGAAGGTCCTGGACCGCGCGAACATCCAGATCGAGATCTGGGAGCGCGGCGCCGGCTACACCCTGGCCTCCGGCTCGTCCTCCTCGGCCTGCGCCGCCGTGGCCCGCAAAATGGGCTCGGTCGACCCCGATTTGACGGTCAATATGCCGGGCGGTAAGATTATGATTGGCATCGGTGGGGATTATTCCATCGTGATGACAGGTCCGACGACCCCCGTGGGCATCTTCGAGATGCACCCCGACGTCCCGGACCAAGACATCGCCGTTTAAGGCGAGAGGTCTTTTCCTAGTCAGCCTTCTCCTTTGGCGCCCCTTTCGGGGGTGCGCCCCTAACCTACATCCAACCCATGGCCCCCCGCCAGCCGTTGCCCAACATCTCCGAGGACGACTTGATCGACCTGGCGGGCGGCGCGACCGTGAAGTTCGCCCAGGAACTGGTGGCCAAAGGCAAGGTGAAGAAGGCCCTCTGGACCGCCCCGGTCGTCGAGGCCCTGGTCGACGACGGCACCGAGACCCGCGAAGCCCGCTGGAACCTCCGCTCGATCACCTTCCAGCGCAACGAGTGCGGCTGCGAGGTTTCCGTCGGCCGCCGCAAACTGTGCGTCCACTCGGTGGCCGCCTACCTGGCACTAGCCCAGAAGGAAGGCTACCTGAAGCCCGCGGAGCCCGCCAAGCCCGCCGTCGAAACGACCGTCCGCTCCGTGCGGGACGACGTGCCCACCAAGGCCGCCGCCAAGAC
>Ga0255079_1000080_pt1 | contig 22727 bp, 19 predicted proteins | sample Colum_Atlam_RepB_FD_188586 | JGI IMG/M metagenome (GOLD analysis project Ga0255079, IMG submission 188586) | Freshwater microbial communities from Columbia River, Oregon, United States - Colum_Atlam_RepB_8h | ecosystem: Environmental > Aquatic > Freshwater > River | place: USA: Oregon... | reverse complement strand
GTCACGGTCTCGGTGTCAACGCCCATCCACCAGTTCACGGCTTCATTCTCGCCGACCCCACCCGAGAATCCACGGCGTCAGCGCTGATGAACCGGACAGAAGAAGGTCGTCCGTCCACCCACCACGCACTTGCGCATCGGTTGCCCATCCAGCGGACACGCGGCACCGGGGTATCGCAGTTCGGCGCTCAGCCGGCCGGCGTGGCTGCCTCCCTTGCGGGCGAGTTCGGGCAGGACCCGCCGCATCATGGTGTGCACCTTGCCGAGATCAGCCGGCGACACCGTGTTCACCGGTCGGCGCGGATCGAGTTCGGCCCGCAGAAGGATCTCGTCGACCAACATGTTGCCGAGGCCGGCCAGGACCGACTGATCGAGGAGCACCGCCTTGAGCGGAGCCTTGCGAGCGCCCACTCGGTCGACGAAATCCCGTTTGGTCACGTCGAACGCATCCGGTCCAAGACCGGCCCAAGCGGACGAGGGTTGAACGCGCGCGAAGCGGCGAGGATCGCTGAGCAGCATCTCCCCTTTGCCGAAGCGCAGCGCGAAGCGAATCCACTTCGCATCATCCGAAGCGCCGTAGGCCAACTCGCCGATGGGTGACGAACCATCCACGATGATCCGCCCCGACATACCGAAGTGGACGTCGACGGCGAGCGGGTCGCGTGCCGGTCCGGCGTGGATCGTCATCATCTTGCCCCGACGGGTCACATCGGTGATCCGGCGTCCCTCGAGCGATCGCACGACCGCCGGCTCGGGAACAACGATCCGGTCGGTGGCCGTCACCGACTTCACGGTCCGCCCGATCACGAGCGATGCCGCCCGCCGGAACATCTCGACTTCGAGGATCTCGGGCACGAACCATCTTGCGACAACGACTGCGGAGCCGTCCACGTGGCCGACCGTGCGACACTGTGAACCGTGAGCGAAACCGTCAACGTAGTGAGCGCGACCCTGGTCGCCATCGGGCTCGTGTGGGTCGCTCGCCGTATCGAGCCCCACTGGAGCAGCCGGGACGGCCACCGGTTCATCGCCCGTGCTCAAGCACTCGGAGCCGGCGACATACCGGAAGGTGGTTGGGTCGAAGTCCGCGGAGCGGTCGACGGCGATCAGATCATCTTGAGCGCACGGGGTCGGCGCGCCGGTCGCCTGCGCGGCACGTATCGCGTGACCACCAAGAGTCCCGAGCCTCCGCGTGGCAAAGCGGTGTATCTGCTGTCCGGCGACCGGCGGATCGTGCTCCGAATGCCCGGCTCGAGCCGTACGGTCGCGGTGCTCGACCAATTGGTCGGCTGACGTTCAGACGTCGCCGAGGAAATGCGTGATCGGTGGGCCGACCTGATCGAGGTCGATGAGGAACGAATCATGGCCGTGCGGTGAATCGATCTCGCGGTACTCCGCGCGGGTGCCGTTGGACTGCAACATGTCGCGAATCTGGATCTGCTGATACGCGGGATACAGAATGTCGCTGCGGATTCCGATGGAGAGCGTGGGCGACTTGATACGAGCCATGGCCGCCTCAAGACCGCCCCGGCCACGACTGATGTCGTGGAGATCCATGGCCTTGCCGATGAGTAGATAACTGTTCGCATCGAATCGCTGCACGAGTTTGTCACCGTGGTATTCGAGGTATCGCTCAACTTCGAACTGCTGATCGACCGAGATCCCGCTCTGCGCGTCGATACCACCGACGAGGGCGCGCCCGAAGCGCTCGGTGAAGACGTTGTCGCTACGGAACGTCACCTGAGCGATCATGCGTGCCGTGGCCAAGCCGGCATGCGGTCCTTGTCCGGGGGCGGCGTCGTAGTAGTCGCCACCACGCCAATTCGGGTCGGTCATGATCGCCCGCCGTCCGATGGAACCCCACGCGATCTGCTGGGCCGACGCCTGCGCACACGTGGCGATCGGGATGATCGAGCGCACTCGTTCGGGATACGTGGTCGCCCATTCGAGAACTTGCATCCCGCCCATCGAGCCACCGATGACCGAATGCCACACGTTCACTCCGAGGTGATCGGCGAGTCGCACCTGCAGTCGGACCATGTCGCGAATGGTGATCACCGGAAAGCGCGAGCCGTACGGACGCCCGTCATCGGGATGAGGCGACGCCGGACCCGTCGTGCCCTGACATCCTCCGAGCACATTGCTGCACACCACGAACCAGCGATCGGTGTCGATGGCCAGACCCGGCCCGACCGCGTTCTCCCACCAACCGGGAGTGGGATGGCCATTGCCGGCACCGCCCGACGCGTGACTGTCGCCCGTCCAGGCATGACACAGCAGAATCGCATTCGAACCGTCGGCGGCGAGGGTGCCCCAGGTTTCGTAGGCGATCTCCACGCCATCCAGCACGTGCCCACCGTCGAGCGCGAAGCGCCGATCGAGACGCAGGAACTGGCGCCCACCCGCAGGCTCGCCGGGACGCCACGCGCCAGAGGCTGGCAGTAGCGGCTTGGCGGACATGGGACTCCTTCGGTCGAACGGTCGGTGCCCACCCAGGGAAGCTTCGTTGCCGACCGCAGTCGGCCACATCCCGGATGCGACCATTTCTGGCCACGTCCGGAGGCACCTTGGGGCTTCCGCCCAGGTTGCCGGGTCCGGTTGCCCGGACCGCTCTGGATGAGACGTGAGCAGATTACCGAATCAGCGGTAGCGATCCTCGCGCTCGCGGTGCTCGGGCAGACCGACGATGTCGGTGAACTCGTCGAAGGGCGTGATCGTCGCCAGTCGGTCGCGCAGGGTTCCGCTCGTGGCCAACTCGCGGGCCGCATCCTGCATGGCCCGGGTGGCCGACAACAGGAGCGACAACGGCGACACGATCAGCCGGAAGCCGAGGTCGGCGAGTTCGGTCGGGGTCAGGAGCGGTGTGAGGCCCTTCTCGACCATGTTGGCCACGAGGATCGAACCCGAGAGTTCACGGGCGATCCTCTCCATGTCGGCGATCGATTGCGGAGCCTCGACGAAGAGCGCATCCACTCCGAGATCGCGTGCCATCTTGGCCCGCTCGATCGCTTCGTCGAGCGACACCGCTCCCCGGGCATCGGTACGCGCCGTCACGAACAGGTGCCCGCGGTGATCGCAGGCCGCTCGCAACTTCGTGAGCCACTCCTCGCGCGGCACCACTTGTTTGTCGGCCATGTGTCCGCATTTCTTGGGCCAGACCTGATCCTCGAGGAAGAGTCCGGCGGCTCCGGCCGACTCCCACAACTCGACGGTCCGGATCACGTTCGAGGCGTTTCCGTAACCAGTGTCGGCATCGACCACCACGTTCAACTCGTCGACGGTTCCGCACACGCGTGCCGCAACCTCGGCCATCTCCATCTGGGTCAACAGACCGACATCGGGTCGACCGAGCAAAGTCCCCGACACCGCGAAACCGGAGAGAAAGGCCGTCGACAGACCGGCCTCGTGCACGACTCGGGCCGACAGGACGTCCCAGACTCCGGGCATGAGAACCGACTCACCGCGCCCGAGGCGGTTGCGAAGATCGAGGGCGCGCGCTGCTCCACTCACGAACCCACACCCAGACGTTCGAGGGCCACTGACTTCAGACGCTTGTAATCGACCTTGCCGTTCGGCGCACGACCGATGGTGTCGACCACCACGAGATGACGAGGCGCTTTGTACGGCGCGAGCGACGACTTCACGTGCGCGTTCAAATCGTCGAGCGTCGGCGTCGCCCCGGGCGAAGCTTCGACCACCGCGCAGATCGTCTCGCCGAATCGCTGATCGGGGATGCCCACGGCCACCGCGTCGCGCACCGACGCGTGTCGCTTCAACACCTCTTCCACTTCTTCCGGGAAGACCTTCTCCCCGCCCGTGTTGATGCACACGGAACCGCGACCGAGCAGGACGAGGGTTCCATCGGCCAAGACTTCGGCCCAGTCCCCCGGCACGCTCCAACGCTGACCTTCGAAGGTACGGAAGGTCTGGGCGGTCTTGACTTCGTCGCCGTAATAGCCGAGCGGGATGAACCCACCGACCGCCACTAGTCCGCGCTCACCCGAACCCGGCGTGACGCGTCGGCCATCCTCGGTGAACACCGCACACGTGGGTCCGAGTTGGAACTTCGCGGTCTCGGTCGCGGCTCCGGCCGCGCTGATCGAGCCACCCATGCCGACCGCCTCCGACGAACCGAACGAATCGAAGAGCACCACCTGTGGGATGTGCTTCAGAAGACCTTGTTTGTTCTCCTGACTCCACATCACTCCCGACGACGAGATCATCCGCAGACTCGACAGGTCGTACCGACCGGGATTGCTCTCGAGGTCGTCGAGGATCGGTCCAGCGAAGGCCTGCCCCACGATGATCAGCGCTTCGACTCGATTGCGCTCCACCTCGTGCAGGAGCTCACCGACGTCGAAACTCCGCGACGGAAGTGTGACCACGGCACCGCCGGCGTTGAGCGCGATGAGACTCGAGAACTGTCCGGTGCCGTGCATGAGCGGACAGGCCGACATCAGAACGATGTTGCGGACGGAGGGATCGAGACGACCGGCCAATTCGTCGATCGATGCCGCCGGCGGAATGCCGAGAACCGCGTTACCTCCCGAACCGATCACGTTGAAGAGATCGTCCTGCCGCCACATCACGCCCTTGGGCATGCCGGTCGTCCCACCCGTGTAGAGCAACAGAAGATCGTCGGGGCTGCGCCCCCACGGACCGCGCGTCGAGCCGGGGTTCGGGCCTTCGACGAACGAAGAGTAATCGACGGCCCACGACGGCACCGCATGACTCCCGTCGGCCACGCAATACCAACGGCGCACGCCGGGCAAGTTGGCCCGAATACCGTCGACGAGCGGCACGAATGCGGCGTGGAACACGACCGCTTCGGCGTCAGCGTTGTCGAACAGGTACGTGACCTCTTCGGGTCCGTAGCGATAGTTCGTGTTCACGGGCGCGAAACCGCCCTTGAACGCCGCCACGTACGTCTCGAGGTATTCCGGGCAGTTGTAGAGGTACGCCGCGACCTTGCTCTGCTTGGTGAGACCGGCCTCGATCATGTCGGCGGCGAGTCGATTGGTGCGGCTGTCGAACTGCGCCCACGTGATGACCCGATCACCCTGGATCTGGCACGGGGCATCCGGCACCCGGGCGGCCACGGCCTCGTACACGTCGGCGAAATTCCACGCGGTCATGGCGTCCCCCTCTAGTTCGACGGCTTGGTCGTCGGCGAAACGGTAGTGGACGACTGCGGTCGGCTCGGACCGCCGAAGGTCACTTGGGCAGACCGAGTACCCGCTCGCCGAGGATGTTGCGCATCACGTTCGAGGTGCCGCCCATGATCGTGTAGCCGGGGGCGTACACGAGTCCTTGGGTGACGTCGTCCCACAACGTGGCCTCGGCCCCGAGCGTCCGGTACACGAACTGGGCCACGTCCCACTCGTGCTCGGTGCAGAAGCACTTGGTGGCGGCCGAGAAGCCCGCTGGAGCCTGATGCAGGACCTCACGGGTCACGAGGATGCGACCGATCCGGAACTTGGCTTCGAGGCGGGCGATCTCCTGCCGTACACGCGGATCGGAGGTGTCGGCGCGCTCACGGGCCATCACGTAGAGCGCGTAGTTCGACACCAAGCGGTCGATCCCGCCGCGCTCGTGTTCGAGTTGGCGCATCGTCTGCTTGAACGCGTTGCCTTCCACGCCCACGAGGTTCTCGATCGGCACGCGCACATCGGTGTAGAAGACCTCGCAGAAGTGACGATTGGTCGTCATGTCCTTGATGGGTCGGACTTCAATACCGTGCGTGTCCATGGGGACGATGATCTCGGAGATTCCGGCGTGCGGAGGGCCGTCGGTCGAGGTCCGACAGATCAAGTAGCAATAGTCGGCCACCTCGCCGAAACTCGTCCAGATCTTCTGACCATTGATCACCCAATGATCACCATCGCGAACGGCGCTCGTCTTGAGCGATGCGAGATCCGATCCGGCATTGGGTTCGGACATACCGATGCACCACACCGACCGGCCAGCGAGGATGGCCGGCAGGAATTCGGCCTGCTGATCCGGACGGCCATACGTGATGAGCGTCGGGCCCATCTGGCGATCGGCGAACCACATCGCGCCGATCGGGGCGCCCGCCTTGATGAGTTCTTCGCCGATGATCAGTCGATCGATGGCCGGCCGGCCACCGCCGCCGAACTCGGTCGGCCACGTGAGGCCGATCCAGCCGCGCTCGCCCAACTCGGTCGCGAACTCACGCGACCAACCGTTGATCCACGAGTCGTTCGCCCGGCCGTAACGCCGAACGGCTTCCACGGCAACGGTCCGAGCCTCTTCGCGCAAGGCCTGCTGCTGGTCGGACCACGTGAACTCCACGTCGACAGTCTGCCCGCACCCGAGCGACGACCATGAACCCGACGACCGACTCCCCCGTTCGGTGGTGGGAGAATGGTCACATGAGGCGTCTCGACGACCTGGACGGGCGTTACCCGCTCGACCCCGATTCCGTCGCCTACTTTCGCGAGCGCGGCCACGCGGTCGTCCGCGGACTCGCCCACCGCGACACAGTCGACGACGTCCGCCCGCTGATCGACGACGCAACCCACGCCCGTCGTTGGGACCGACGTTCACTCGAAGATCGCGACACCTACGGTCGCGCCTTCGTTCAGGCCGCCAACGTGCACCAACACTCACCAACGATCGAACGGTTCGCCCTCGCCCGTCGATTCGCACGGGTCGCCGCCGAACTGCTCGGTGTCGCGGGCGTTCGGCTGTATCACGATCAGGCGCTCTACAAGGAGCCGGGTGGAGGCTTCACTCCCTGGCATCAAGATCAGGTCTACTGGCCACTCGACACCGACGACACGATCACGATGTGGATGCCCCTCGTCGACGTTCCACAATCGATCGGCGGAATGACCTTCGCCGACCAGAGTTGGCGTCATCGCAATCTCGGCGAGCACGTGATCGGCGATGCGTCGCACGAACATTTCGAGCAACTCGTGCTCGACCACGGATTCCAACTCTCGACCCACGGTCCGTTCGCCGCCGGTGACGCGACCTTCCACCGCGGTTGGACCCTGCATTCGGCCCCGGCCAACCCGACTGCCACGATGCGCAGCGTTCTCACCGTCATCTACTACGCCGATGGCGCGCGGGTGGGTGCCGCCGATCATCCCGCCCGCCAACTCGATCTCGCACTCTGGCTCGGCAACGCCGAGCCCGGAAGTCCGGCCGATGTCAATCCGCTGCTCTGGCACGAGTCGTGGGACCCACCGGCGCGATGAACCCACCGCGACACGCCTTTCATCTGCTCGCCAAACCGACCGGCGCCACCTGCAATCTCGACTGCACCTACTGCTTCTTCCTGTCGAAGGACGAGCTCTATCCGGGTCGCTCGACGCGCATGGGCGACGACGTCCTACGCGCCTACGTCACCCAGCTGCTCGAGGCCCAACCCGATGGCGAGGTCAATGTCGCATGGCAGGGAGGCGAACCCACCCTCATGGGCATCGACTTCTTCGAACGAGCCGTCGCGCTCGCCGAAGCCACCAAACGACCGGCCCAACAGTTGCTCCACACCATCCAGACCAACGGAACTCTCCTCGACGACGCCTGGGTCGCGTTCTTCGCGCGTCATCGGTTTCTGGTCGGCCTCAGCATCGACGGACCAGCGGAGATCCACGATCGTTTCCGCGTGACCAAGAACGGACGGGGCACTCACGCCGAAGTGATCCGCGCATGGAATCTGCTGCGCGCCGCCGGTGTGGAGACGAACGTCTTGTGTTCGGTGAGCGCGGCCAACTCCGCCCATGGACTCGAGGTGTACCGATACTTCCGCGACGAACTCGGCGCCGAGCACATCCAGTTCATCCCGATCGTCGAACGCGCGACCGAGGCCACCCTCGAATTAGCCGAGCGAGGTTGGAGCGAGCAACCCGGTCGGCGTCGGATCCTCTATACCCAGTCGGGTTCACTGACCACCTCGCGGTCTGTCACCGGTGAGGGCTACGGGCGTTTCCTGGTCGACGTCTTCGACGAATGGGTTCGGAACGATGTCGGCCAGGTGTACGTACAACTCTTCGACGTGACTCTCGGCAACCATCTCGGACTCCACAGCCTGTGCGTGCATTCCCCCGAATGCGGGGCCGCCCTGGCCATCGAACACAACGGCGACGTGTATTCCTGTGATCACTTCGTGGAACCCGACCATCTCCTCGGGAACGTGATGGAGCAACCCCTGGCCGAACTCGTGGTGGAACCCCAGCAAGTCGAGTTCGGGCGCCACAAGGCGACGTCGTTGCCGCAGCAGTGCCGGGACTGCGACGTGCTCTTCGCCTGCCATGGTGGGTGCCCGAAGGATCGCTTCGCCACGACGGCTTCCGGCGAGCCGGGTCTCAATCATCTGTGCGGGGGCTACCTGAACTTCTTCCGCCACTCACGATCGTCGTTCGCCGAGATGGCGCGTCTGCTGCAAGCCGGGCGTTACGCCGACGAGATCATGACGCGATAGCGCCGCTCGCCTTCTGGATCCAGTCCCACATCGCGTCCCGCTCGGTCGGAGTGTCGGATCGACGGGTGGTGGGCAGACGATGGATCGGACGTCGCTCGCGATCGCACCAGAAACCACCGCTCGAACCCAATGCGCCATCATCCGCCGCTGCCAACCACACGATGGTGTCGGCACCTTCCTCGGAGGTGCGCAACACGGGCGCGGTGAATCGGGCGAATCCGGGCAACGAATTCCGCACACCTGGCGTGTCGGCCCACCCGGGGTGCATCGCGTGGAAGGCGATCGAACGCCCCCGTTCGGCCCACATCTCGTTGGCCGTGACCTGCATCCGTTTGGCGATCGCGTACTGGCGCGTGCCGTCGTAACGATGGCTCGACATCTCGGGAGACGCACCCGTGGAGAACCTCGGCAACGGTGCCGCGTACATGCCACCCGACGCCACCGTGATCACCCGACCACTGGCCAACGAGTCGAGGAGCAGAGTCGTGAGGAGGTGTGGTCCGAGAACGTGGGTGGCGATGGTCGATTCGAAACCCTGCGGGGACTCGAGCCTTTCCTTGGTGAGCGCACCCGCGTTGTGGATGAGCACGTCGATTCGTCCACGCTCGCGTATCTCAGCGGCCGCCCGGCGAACGGCGTCGAGATCACCGAGATCGGCCACCGACACCGTGATCGACCCGCCGGCATGCACCGACAACTCGCCCTCGACCTTGCGCAGACGACCGGCATCACGTCCGACCAACACGAGATCGGCCCCCAGCGAGCGCACCGCCCGCGCGGTGGCCAGCCCGAGTCCCGACGTCGGACCGGTCACGATCACGGTCCGGCCCCGCAGGACATCGGTCGGAAGAGGCTCCCAACTACGTGCGCGGATCGCGTAGCCGAGGCGTGAGTAGCCACCGATCACCGAAGCATCAAGCGTGCGGTCGATCAGGCGATCCACGATTCCCATGCACTCATTCCACACCTGTTCACCGACGATTACGTCATCCAGCGGGTGAAATCGGTTCCCGATCACGAGCACGTTCCGCAAGGACACCGGTCACCTGTGCGACACTTGGACGTGGCCGCATCCGACCCGCATCGGCATTCCGATCAGGATCACCCGACCGAGCACGATCATCCGCACGTGCACGGCCCCGATTGCGGTCATGTGGCGGTCCGCCATGGTGATCACGTCGATTACGTGCACGACGGTCATCGCCATCACGAACACGGCGACCACTGGGACGAATGTGTCGCCGACACGTGCGTGGAACACTCGGAGCACCCGCATCAACACGGCCCGGGCTGCGGCCATACCCCCGTGCCCCACGGTGACCATGTGGACTACTTGCACGACGGCCATCTGCACGCCGCCCACGAAGGACACTGGGACGAGCACTGAGGCTCGACGTCAGTGGTCGTGGTGCTGATGCTCGGTGACCACGAGCTGATCGTGAACCCGGGTGAGACCCACGCCGAAAGTGGCCAGCAGGTTCTCGGGTGTGAGCACCGTGTTGGGTGGCCCATCGGCGATCAGCCGCCCGGCGAGTAGCAGTACCCGATCACACGACGACGCTTCACCCACGTCGTGGGTCGCCGTCACCACCGCGGCGCCGCGTTCGCGCTCGGCGGCCATGGCCTCCAAGTAGGCGGCCCGCCCGGTGGCATCGAGTCCGGCGGTCGGTTCGTCGAGAAGAAGCAGGCTCGCGCGGCGGGCCAACACTTGGGCGAGAAAGACTCTCTGCTGCTGACCGCCCGAGAGATCCCGAAGTGGCACATCCTTCAGATGGGCCACCCCCATCCGTTCGAGTGATTCGGCCACGATCGCATCGTCGTTCGGGCGGCGCCGACTGAAACGACCACGTTGGTCGAAGCGCGCCATGCGGACGATGTCGATCGCTCGGATCGGTAGAGCCAGACCGTTCGGATGTGACTGACTCAGATAGGCAACATCAGTCGACGCGGCGGCGATGGGGCGACCGAGCACCTCGAACGCGCCACTGACCGGCGCGAGCAATCCGGCGAAGGTCTTGAGAAGGGTCGACTTGCCCGAACCGTTCGAACCCACCAGAGCCACCGAACCGCCGGCCGCGATCAATACGTCGACTCCACTCACTACTGTCCGGCCGTCGTAACCGACCGACAGTCGACGAGCCACCAATACGGGCTTCATGCGCGCGCTCCGACCCGCGCGCGAAACGAGGTGATCAACAACACCACGAAGAACATCGCCACCGCCACGAGCACCACCGAAGCGCCGGCCGCCCATGCGTAGTGATACGAGAGGAGCAGCCCGATGTACGTGGCGAGCGAACCGGTGAGTGCCGCCCACAGCATCATCACCCCGACCCGTCGCGCCACGAGTGCTCCGACCCCGGCCGGCGCGAGCAACATGCCGAACACCAGGAGCGAACCGACGGTCTGGAACGAAACGACGATCGTGCCGGCCACCAGCACGAGCATCAGCCGGTGGTACGCATCGGCGCGGAAACCCATGACCTTGGCCTGATCGCGGTCGAAACACAAAAGTAGGAAGGGTCGGGCCGCCCAGACGGCCACCAGCCCGACCACGACGGCGGCGATCGCCTGAACCACCAGATCGGTGTTGTCGACGCCGAGGAACTCTCCGAAGAGAATCGCCTCGAGGCTCGTCCCCAACGAATCGGAACTCGAGACCATCACGACACCGAGGGCGAGAAGTCCGATGAAGAGGAGTCCGATGGCCGAATCGCTCGAGAGTCGTGATCGTTTGGTCACGAGTCCGACTCCGCCGATCATCACTCCGGCGCCGAGCGCGGCACCGAGCAGAGTCGGAATCCCGACGAGGAGGGCGAGCGCCACTCCCGGAAGCACCCCGTGGGCCAGTGCGTCACCGATGAAGGCCATCCCCCGAAGCACGACGTACGTTCCGATGACCGCACAGGCCAACGACACGAGCACCCCGGCCACCAGGGCCCGGACCATGAACTCGTTGTCGAGGAACGGGTCGATCAACGAGCCCACGTCGACACCCTACGGAGAGAGCGCATCGGCGATGGTGGACGTCAGGCGGAGGATGAAACTTCGGTACGTTCCGTCTTCGGGGACGAGATGGGTCGAGATCTCCACCACCCGCGCTCCGGTTTCGTCGGCGATGGCCCGCGCCACGTCGTCCGGTGTGCCGAGTTCGGTGAAGACCGTCGTCACTCCGGTGGCGACGATCGCCCGCTTGAGTTCGGAAAGATCAGCTGCCGTCACATCGGCGTTGGTCGAGAGACTCGGGATGACCGCACCCACCAGTTCGAAGTCGTACCTATCCGCGAAGTAGCCGAGCGACTCGTGACCGGTCACGAGTCGACGTTCGGTCACCGGCGCGAGGAGCGACCGGACTTCGGCGTCGAGGTCGGTGAGGTCGGCTTCCACTGCGTCACCATCGAGGCCACCGACACCGATCGATGCGAGTTCGGTCACGAGTGCGTCGACGACCATCGCCATGGCGAGCGGGTCGGTCCAGAAGTGCGGATCCCCCGCCGCATGATCGTGGTCGTCGCCGTCTTCCCGATCGTCTTCGTGATCGTCGCCCGATCGGACCTCGATGTGGTCGGTGGCGTGAAACACCGGGACACCAGCGTCCTCCGCCTCCCGAAGTGCTTCGTCGAGATTCGCCTCGAGACCGAGTCCGTTGGCCACCACGAGATCGGCGTCGTTCAGTCGCTCGATGTCCTTGGCCGACGGCTCCCACTCGTGAGGGTCGGTTCCGTTCGGCACGAGCACGAGCACATCGGCCGCGTCACCGACCAATTCGCCCACCACCGAACCGAGGACCGCATGCGTGACCACGATTCGTGTTCCATCGACCGCGTCGTCACCCCCACTGCACGACACCACCGGGAGGAGCGCCGACCCGACGAAGAGGCAAGCCAGAATCCGACGCACGCCTTTATGATAATCGTTCTCATTTAGCAACACAACCCCACGCGTCATCGCAGGTCACCCACTACCGTCGAGGCATGCCCTCGGCGTTCCTTCATCCCTTCGCCAAACCGACCCGTGAGCACTTCCGCTCGATCGTCCGGGGTTCGGGCGCCACCGTGACCGACTCGGAAGGCCGCGAATACATCGACGGCATGGCTGCGCTCTGGTACTGCGCCGTCGGCCACGGACGCACAGAGATCGCCGACGCCATCGGTAAACAGGCCGCGACCCTCGCCGGCTACTCGACCTTCGACCCGTTCACCAACGAAGTGGTGGAGGAACTCGCGGCCCGACTCGTGTCGATCGCTCCCATGACCGACTCGCGTGTCTTCTTCACGTCGTCGGGTTCGGAAGCCGTCGACACGGCGATGAAGCTCGCTCGTCTCGCCCACGTTCAAGCCGGACACCCCGAGCGAACGCTCATCGTCTCGCGTCAACGCGGTTATCACGGCACTGCGTATGGCGGCACGAGCGCGCAGGGCATCCCGCCGAACCGTGAGGGTTACGGTCCGCTCGTCGGCGACGTCGTCCAGGTTCCAGCCGACGATGTGGAGGCCTTGGCCACGGTCATGTCGCACCACGGCCAGACCATCGCTGCGGTTCTGGTGGAGCCCGTACAAGGTGCCGGTGGCGTGTTCCCACCGTCGGAGGGCTACCTCGAGAGTGTCCGTCGTTTGTGTGATCAACACGGTGCTTTTCTGATCTACGACGAAGTCATCTCGGGCTTCGGTCGCCTCGGACACTGGTTCGCCGCCCACCGTTTCGGAGTACGCCCCGACCTGGTGACCTTCGCCAAGGCCGTCACGTCGGGCTACCAGCCACTCGGCGGCGTCTTCGTGGGACCGGCGGTTCGGGGTCCGCTCGAAGCCGACCCGAACTTCTTCCTGCGTACCGGATTCACGTACTCGGGTCACCCGACCGCGTGCCGGGCGGCCATCGTGAACCTCGACATCATCGAGCGTGAGGGACTGGTGGAACGCGCTCATCATGTGGGCGCTCGCCTCTCCGCCGGACTCCGTGCGCTCGCCGACGACGGAGTCGTCGCGGCAGTTCGCGGTGATGGTGCCGTGTGGGCCGTCGCCCAGCATTCGCACGTGGACCCAATGGCCGTGCGCGACAAGATGCTCGACGTGGGAGTGATCACCCGCGCCGTGGGCACCGACACCAACACCTTCTGCCCACCGCTCGTGATCTCCGACGCTCAGGTCGACCGCATCATCGACGCGCTGGCCACTGCTTCCCGCCCGTCATGAACAAACCTTCGTTCGATCCTTTCGATCCGGCGTTCCGAGCCGATCCGTATCCGTTCTACGACGATCTCCGTCGACTCGATCCGGTGCACCGGACACCAATGGAAACCATCGTGCTCACGCGTTACGAGGACATCGCGACGACCCTGCGCAGCAACGACTTCAGTCGTGACATCGAGGCCAACGCCAACGAGCCGGTCGATCCGTTGAGCAAGGCCAAGCGCGATCGTCGACGCGGACGCGAGGGCGCCAAGTCGATCCTGAACCTCGATCCCCCCGACCACACGCGCCTACGGCGGCTCGTGAGCAAAGCGTTCACCCCGTCGGCCATCGAACGACTTCGCCCGCGGATCCAATCACTCGTGGACGAAGTACTCGATCGCGCCGCGTTGGCCGGCGGTTTCGAACTCGTGGACGAACTCGCCTTCCCGATCCCCTTCCAGGTGATCTCGGATCTGCTCGACATGCCGACCGATCGCTCCGACGAATTGCGCGAGTGGAGTCAGGTGATCACACTCGCCCTCGAACCGACTTCCACCATGGAAGATCTCGCCCGCACCGACGAAGCCTTCGCCCAGTTGATTCCGTATCTCTTCGAGATCGTCGAACATCGCCGCCAGCACCCGGGGGACGATCTCCTCTCGGCGCTGCTCGCCGTCGAAGACGACGGCGACACCCTCACGTTGCCTGAGCTCATGTCGTTCGTGGTCCTGCTCTACATCGCCGGCCACGAGACGACCGTCAATCTGATCGGCAACTCGGTGAACGCTCTACTCGCCCACCCCGATCAACTCGCCCGGTGGCATGCCGATCCCACGATCGCCAGCCGCGCCGTGGACGAGTGCCTTCGTTTCGACGGACCGGTTCAGCAGACCGTGCGCGTGCCGATGGTGCCCGTCACCTATCAGGGGCTCGACGGCCCGATCGTGGTCGAACCGGGAACGGTCGTGACCACCGTGCTCGGCGCCGCCAACCACGACCCGACGATGTTCGACGATCCGCACACCTTGCGTCTCGATCGGCCGAACGCGAACCGCCATCAGGCCTTCGCCGGCGGCATCCACTATTGCCTCGGGGCGAGCCTGGCCAAACTCGAAGCCGAGATCGCGGTCGGATCGCTCGTGGCGCGGTTTCCCGGAATGCGCTCGGTCGGGCCCATCACGTGGCGCGATCGACTCACGATTCGTGGCGTCGATCGCCTCTCGCTCGAGTTCTGAAACTCAGCTCGGGCGGCTGTGGTAGCGCACGGCGAGATTTCCGTTCTCGTCGCGCACGTCGAATTCGGCCGAGATGTCCTCGACCCACTGGATGGTTCCGGATCGATCCATGAGATCAGGCGCCACGGCCAACGCGGCGATCGCCCGCCCCACACCGAGGGTCGTCTGCGCTTTGGTGAGATCGCTGCCGCGCTCACCGGCCCACTGCTGAATGAACTCGGTGGCCACCGAACCCGGATAGATCGAACAGCACGCGATGCCCTTGGGCTTGAGTTCGAGGGCCATGTCGGCGCTCAATCGATCGAGTCCAGCCTTACCCGCGCCGTACGACGACGAGAAGTGATACGACGAACCCCCGGGTGACGACACGTTGAGGATCGAACCGCCGGGTCCCGCCGCGAACAGCAGCGGTGCGGCATGCCACGACGCCACGTAGTGCGCGCGCAGTCCGATACCGACCTGATCGTCCCAGATGCTCACCGGGTGATCCCAGAATCCGCCACCCCACGCCGGCGGGTCGGGGATCTTGTAGACGTTGTTGACGAGGATGTCGAGGCGACCGAAATCGTTCTTCACCTTCGCGAAGAGCGAGGCGATCTGCGCGTCGTCACCGTGATCGACCTGGACGGCGATTCCCTTGCCGCCGGCGGCCTCCACCATCTTGACCGTGGTGTCGATGGTGAGTTCACCCGAACCCGTTGACCGGCCGGTCACGTAGACGGTGGCCCCGAGCTCACCCAAGGCGATGGCCGTGCCACGGCCGATGCCGCGACTCGAACCGGTGACGACCGCGATCTTTCCGTCGAGACGCGCGCTCATGCCGACACCCCGGCCGGCGTGAAGTCGAGGTCGAGACTGGTCAGACCTCGCAGCATGAAGCTCGGGAAGTACTCGAACTCGTTCGTGTCGGGCAACGAAATCGAGCCGATGCGCTTCGACAATTCCTCGAGGGCGACCTTGCCTTCGAGCCGCGAGAGATTCGCCCCGAGGCAGAAATGGATCCCCTTGCCGAAGGCGAGGTGATCGCGCAGGTTCTCGCGATCGGGATCGAACGCGTCGGGATCGGAGTACAGGCACTCGTCACGATTGGCCGACGAGAAGACGATGATCAGGCGATCACCCTTCTTCAGCGGATGGCCACCGAGTTCGGTGTCGGCGGTGACGATGCGCCACATACCCTGCGTCGGCGTGGAGAGTCGGAGGGTCTCCTCCACGATCTTTTCCACTCGGGACGGGTCCTTCTTGACCATCTCCCACTGATCCGGATTCTCGGCGAGGAGTCGGATCATCTCGGTCAGCATCTTGGTGGTGGTTTCGTTGCCGGCCACGAGCAACTGCTGGATGATGCTCAGCATCTCGGGTACGTCGAGCGGACGCTTGTCGTCCACGTCGGCGTCGTCACCCTCGATACTGGCGTTGAGGAGGTTGGTCAAGATGTCGTCCTGCGGGTGAGTGCGACGGATTTCGAGTTGCTCGGCGAAATAGTGCTGGAACTCGTTCACTCCGTATTCGGCCTTGATCCGATCGTCGATGGAGATGTTGGTTCCGATGCCGGCGATCGAGTCGTCCGACCACCGCTTGAAGTCGGCCAATCGATCGTCGGGGACGTTGAGGGCCTTGGCGATCACACGCACCGGGAGCGGCACGCCGAACTCGGACACGAATTCGATCCGGCCCTTGTCGATCCAGGAATCGATGAGATCGATCGTGATCCGACGCACGGTCGGCTCGAGCTCGGAGATGACCTTCGGGTGGAATGCGCGCGACACCAGCCGGCGATAGCGGGTGTGCTCGGGCTGATCGGCGGTCAGCATGGTGCTCACGCGCGGGTATCCCTGTGAGTAGACCTCTTCGAAGCGCTTGCGGATCTCGGCCGGGAGTGGCATACCCGAGGAACCGAACTGCGACGAATACGTCTGCGGATCGCGCAGTGTCTGCATCACGAGATCGTGGCGGGTCACCATCTTGATCCCCATTCCCGGGATCTCCATGATGGGAGCGTCCTCGCGCATCTTGGCGTAGTGCGGGAACGGACACTGCATGGTGGCCGGATCGAAGGGGTTGAACTTGCTGATGTCGACGCTCATGGTCCTGTCTCCCGTCACTTGCCGGCCAGGCGGGCCACCACGGGGGCAACCGCATCCATCACGGACGATCCGAAACTGATGTACGAAATACCGAAGCGCTCGCGGCGCTCCACGATCCGGTCGCAGATCTCGTCGACCGAACCGATGAGCACGTTGGGGTGCTCGCCCATGACCTCGGGGGTCATACCGAACATCGGCGCCATCTTGCCGAGCGTGGCCGCGCCATCGGGTGTCACGACCGTGAAGTAGGCCGCGATCTCGAGCTCGATGTCGGAGAACCGCGAACCGGCACCGTCCTTGATCCACTGGATCTTCTGATCGGTGAGTTCGGCGGTCGACGAACCGATGCCCTCCGGTCCGAGACGACCGGTGGAGTTGTTGAAGTTGAGGCTCACGATGTCGGCTTCGCGGCCGGCGATGGTGAGCACCCGCTTGGCTCCGCCACCGATCATGATCGGTGGACACGGCCGCCGCACGGGCTTGGGTACCGCTTCGAACCCGACCGCGTGCACGTGCTTGCTGTCGATGTTCAGTTCACCATCGGCGAACGACGCCCGCAGCAGACCGATGACCTCTTCCATGCGATCGAGACGCGTGCCGGCTGAATCGAAGGCGATACCCATGGCTTCGTACTCGTTCTTGAGCCAGCCGGCACCGATACCGAGTTCGAGCCGACCCTCGGAGAAGAAGTCGAGGGTCGCCATCTCCTTGGCGAGCATCACCGGATTGCGATAGTCGACGCAGAGCACGCGACACCCGACTTTGATGGTCGAGGTCGCCTCGGCGGCCACGGCCATGGCCGGCACCGCGGCGACCGTCTGCACCGGGTGGCCGGTGGCGTTCAGCGCCGGTCCGGGTCCGATCACATGATCGGCCAGATGGAACGACGAGAACCCGAGGGCTTCGGCCTTGCGCGCCTGTTCGCGCCACTCGGCCGCCGAAGCCGGGGCGTAACTCTGCACGCCGAAACGAAAGGGATGGGTCATGCGGGAACCTCCAGAACGGTCACGGCTCCGGTGTCGCCGTCGACTTCGATGGTCGAGCCATCGGGGATACGAACCGTGGCGTCGGTGGCCGAGACCACGCACGGCAAGCCGAGTTCACGGCTGACGATGATCGCGTGGCTGATCGCCGCGCCGACGTTCACGACCACCGCACCGCACGTCATGAACAACGGCGTCCAAGCCGGATCGGTGTTGGGAGCCACGAGCACGTCACCCGGTTCGAGATCGCCGGGTTCGGTCGGGTCGAGTACGACCCGCGCCCGACCCACGTACTTGCCGGTGCAACCCGGGACGCCTTGCACCACATCGCCCACGCGAGCGGCGGTGGCGGTCGAAGTGCCCTTCTTCGGATACGAACCGAGCGGGGGCACCACACCGTTCTTGATGAAGAACGGTGGCTCGAGAGTCTGGATGTGCAGCCACTCGCCATGACGCTCGGCGAGGGTCGCGGTGAACGACGCCGGCGCCGCCACGAACTTCTCGAGTTCGTCGTCGAGGAGCATGAACACGTGCTGCGGATCGCGCAGGTTGCCGGCCACCGCGTGCCGACGACCGAGTTCGCGCACCGCCACGCGCACCTCGTTCACGGCGCGGATGATGTTGGTCTTGGTGCGCTCGCGGATCGCCATCTGCGACGAGGCGACGATGGCGCCCTCGAACTGGCCGGCCAATTCGGCACCGAGCGGGGCGACCTTGGCCCGGATGTCGGCGGTCAGACGCTCGCGCTCGGCGGCGCGCTTCTGCTGACGGATGCGCGGCGACTCCTCATCGGATTGCAGGCGCACGCGATCGATGGCGGCCAGGGCGATCTCGGGGCGCGTCTCCCACGAGTCGGCGCTGATCTCCCATTCGTTCGGGCCACGCGAGCCGAAGTCGGCGAGGAAACGGTCGAAATCGGCGAGGAAAGCCTTGGCGTCGGAACTTCCCGAACTGCGCAGCCGATCGAGCAGACCGTTCACCCCGGCGTCGAAGGTTTTCGACAACTCGGACGACTGACGAACCACACGCGAGATGTCCCACATCCGGTAACTCGGCTCGGCCGAGTCGACGTCGCCGATTCCGGCCAGGAGTTTCATGGCGGTCTCGGGTTCACCGAGGGCCGCGCACACCGCACCCAGGATTCCGGGGGCGATCGCCGAGTCCGAACTCGGTGGCGTGTGGCTGTCGAAGAGTTTGCGCAGAATCGGCTGCAGGCTTCGGATACGCGCGGCGAGTTCGGCATCGGTCGCCGAGGCGAGATCGGGGCGATTGCGACGCAACTCGATGGTCATCTGCTTCTCGGCGTCGATCTCGGGCACCGACGTCGTGGTCATGACCCAACCGAGGTGACCCATGATCCCATCGACGAGGTCGGGTCGCTCGTCGCGCGGATCCGGTTCGTACGGCGGCACCTCTGGGTGATCGCCGAAGAACGCGAGGTCGAGCTGCTCGACCGACAGCAGCGGGCTACGCACACCCTGCATGCGAACGTTGGAGAGGTTGATGTAGAAGTAGCCGCCGAAGAAGCCGGCGACCTCCGGGAATCCGTCGGTGAACTCGTCGGCGGTGTAGTTGCCGCCGCGGATGTAGCCGTCGCGCCAGCCGAGCAGGATGCCGTTCTCCCAGCAGAGTTGCTGACTGAGCGGACTCGCCGCCGACGGAAGGACTTCACCCGCGTTGGCCCGGGTGTAGTGCGGCCACCGCGGACTGGGCGCGCGGTCGGTGATCCAGCGATCGGCCATGTGATTCCCCCTGATACAGGCCCCGAACGGCCCGAGGTCACAAACTAATCCACCGATCACTTCGGCCGCCATGCCGGCGGTGGCTCCTAGGAGCGAGGGGTGGCGGTGACCAGAAGGCTCGTCAGTCCACGGAGCACGAACGAGTCGCCGAACGGGAACTCGTTGGCTGGGGCGAGGCGCAGATCGTCGAATTGGGCGAGCAGACGACCGATCGCGATGCGGGCCTCGGTTCGGGCCAACCCGGCGCCGGGACAGAAATGCTCACCGTTCCCGAAGGCCAGGTGCTCCTTGACGTTCTCGCGATCCAGATCGACGCGGTCCGGATCGGCGAACTTGCAACCGTCGCGATTGGCCGAGGCGAACACGATCCAGAGGTGCTCGCCGGCGCGCACCGTGGTGCCGGCGATCTCGACGTCGACCTTGGCCTGCCGGAAGAGCCCGCCCACGGGCGCCTCGAGTCGGAGCATCTCCTCCACCAGCACGTCCACCTGAGCCGAATCCTCACGAACCCGCTGCTGAAGGGCCGGGTCCTGGGCGAGGTGGCGGATCATGTTGGCGATGAGGGTGGTCGTGGTTTCGTTGCCGGCCACGAGGAACTGCTGGAGCATGCCCAGTTGCTCGTCGTCGGTGAGGGCTTCACCATCGATCTCGGCATTGGCGATGTCGGACAGCAGGTCTTCACGCGGCTCGCGCTTGCGGTCGGCGATCTCGGCGAGGAAGTAGTCGGTGAACTCGCGGGTCGAGGTCACGAAGCCGCGGATCTGTTCGAGTGACGGCGAATGATTGCCCACCGGCATCACGATGTCGTCCGACCAGCGCTTGAAGCGGGCGAGATCGTCGTCGGCGACACCCAAGGCCATGGCGATGATGGCCATGGGCACGCCCACCGCGAAGCGGGTCACGATGTCGACCACCTGACCGGCGGCGAGATCGGCTCGGATGTCGGCGAGGAGTCGATCGGTGATCTCGACGATGGCGGGCTCGAAACCGCGGATGCGGTCCGGGCGGAACGCCGGATTCACGAGGCGGCGCTGGCGACGGTGGTCGGGCGGATCGGCGTTGAGGAGCACCGCCACCCGGCCGCGCGACATACGCGCGAGTGACTCACCCATGCTCGCGTCCTGCATGAGTTCCATGATCCCCTTCATGAGCGCTTCCCCGGCGGCCTGCGGGCCGGTCGGATTCAGGCTCGAGAACCGATCGGTGTCGCGCAGGATCGCCCGCACGTCGTCGTAACGGGTGACGATCCAGGCGCCGAGTTCGGGATGGAAGGTCAGGCCATCGGCATCACGGAGACCGGCGAAGATCGGGTACGGGCAGGAGATCGCCGACTGTTCGCGATGGATCAGATCGTCGAGTTGCGGATTTCCGGTGGCTGCTGACATGGCCTCGACTCCCCTGCTTCGGTGACCGAATCTGTGACCGATTCGGTGTTCGGTCACCCCTCAAACTAATCGGTGGATTAGTTTGATCGGCGTGGCGGACGGGGGCCCGCCGGGGAGGTTTCGGTGATGTCCGGAAGTGCCAATCGCGTCACCACGCACCAGACGTTCTGCCGCGTGTGCCATGCCAGTTGCCCGATCGAGGTCGACGTCCAGATGGGGCGGGCCATCGAAGTACGCGGCGTACCCGAGGATCCGATCTTCGCCGGTTACACGTGCATCAAGGGTCGCCAACTCCCCGATCAGATGACGCACTCGTCGCGTCTGCGCGAATCGTTGCGTCGTCGCCCCGACGGCTCGTTCGAGGCGATCACATCCGGTGACGCCCTCGACGGGATCGCGTCCGAACTCCGTCGCATCATCGACACCTACGGACCGCGCTCGGTGGCGAGCTACACCGGAACCGGCGGTTATCAGAACAGCCTGGCCGTACCGGCCGCCCGCGCGTTCCATCAAGGCATCGGGTCGTCGTCGTTCTATACGTCGGTCACGATCGACCAGCCGGCCAAGGGCACGGCGCCGTTCCGAACCGGTATCTGGGAAGCCGGTTATCAGAACTTCACCGATGCCGATGTGCTGATGGCCGTGGGTTACAACCCGATGGTCTCGAGTTTCGGGCCGGTCGGTGGCCTGCAGGGAACCAACCCGTTCGTGGTCATGCGGGAAGCCAAGAAGCGCGGGCTGAAGCTGATCGTCATCGATCCCCGACGCACCGAACTCGCGACGCAAGCCGACATCCATCTGGCCGTGAAGCCGGGTGAGGATCCGACCCTTCTGGCCGGCATCACGCGCATCATCCTCGAGGAAGACCTCTTCGATCACGAGTTCTGCGATGCGTGGGTCGCCGACATGGATGCGCTGAGCGAATCGGTACGTCCGTACACGCTCGACTACGTGGCCCGCCGTTGCGACGTGCCCGCCGACGACATCGTGGCCGCGGCGCGCATGTTCGCGACTGGCCGCAAGGGAACCGTGGGGGCCGGAACCGGACCGAACATGGCGCCGCACTCGAGCCTGGCCGAGCACTTCGTGATCGTTCTGAACACGATCTGCGGGCGCGTGAACCGCGCCGGCGATCGGGTGGAGAGTGGCTACTTCCTGTATCCCGACATGCCGCGACGCGCGCAAGTGATCGCACCACGCAATCCCACTCCGGGACCCGAGGCGCGAGTGCGTTCGCTCCACGGCATGCGCGGCGAGATGCCGACCACGACCCTCGCCGAGGAGATCATCACACCGGGTGAGGGTCGGATCCGGGCGCTCATCGTGAGCGGTGGAAACCCAGTCGTCGCCTGGCCCGACCAGGAACTCACGATCTCGGCCATGAAAGACCTCGAACTCCTCGTGGTGCTCGATCACCGCATGTCGGCTACGGCGGAGTTCGCGCATTACGTGATCGCTCCCACGCTCTCGCTCGAACGAGCCGACGTTCCGCACCTGATGGATCGCTGGTTCCGCGAGCCGTACACCAACTACACCGAGGCCGTCGTGCCGCGTATCGGCGATGTGCTGAACGAGTGGGAGTTCTTCTGGGAGATCACCCGGCGCCTCGAGGTTCCGCTGCCGTTCCCGGGTGGCCCGGCGCCGACCGACCACCACCCCACCGACGACGAGATCAT
>Ga0255079_1000079_pt1 | contig 23044 bp, 18 predicted proteins | sample Colum_Atlam_RepB_FD_188586 | JGI IMG/M metagenome (GOLD analysis project Ga0255079, IMG submission 188586) | Freshwater microbial communities from Columbia River, Oregon, United States - Colum_Atlam_RepB_8h | ecosystem: Environmental > Aquatic > Freshwater > River | place: USA: Oregon... | reverse complement strand
GACGACTTGGGGTGGGGGTGATTGTTAATCGGGGATTTTTTCCTTCAACCCCTTTCTCCACCCCCTGGTCGAGGGCAGCCCCCGACCACCAAAAATGGGCTTGCACCGCCCACGGGACAGCCCTCTATTCTCCCTTCCACTGATTGCAGGGTGGAGCAGCCCGGTTAGCTCGTCAGGCTCATAACCTGAAGGTCGTAGGTTCAAATCCTACCCCTGCACCCAATTTTAAATCGTTCTTATTCAATTGTTTGCGGGTGAGTAGAAAATACCCATCACTTTGAACTTGTCAGTCCCGGGAGTATTTGAACGATATCCCGTGTTAACTTTGTCCTACGGGACAATGGGGTAAGTAAGATAAAGCAGTAAAAAACAGGCGGCTTGCATAGGGGTATGCAAGCCGCCTCCTTTTTCGGGGGACGCTCCCCCGCCCCGCCAAACAAAAAGCCCGGTACCTTGCGGACCGGGCTTCGTCGTAGCGGGTATCCGCTCGCCCTCAGCCGCCGGACATCTTGGTGATCAGCGCGATGAGCGGGAGGAACATCGCGAGTACGATCGTGCCGACGACCACCGCCAGGCCCACGATGAGCACGGGCTCGATGATGGAGGTCAGCGCGCCGACGGCGTTGTCGACCTCCTCGTCGTAGATGTCGGCCACGCGGTTGAGCATCTCGGGCAGCTGGCCCGTCTCCTCGCCGACCTGGATCATCGAGGTGACCATCTGCGGGAAGACGCCCGTCTGCTCGAGGGGCACGGACAGCGGCTCGCCGTCGCGCACGCGGTCATGGACGCGCTCGAGGGACTTGGCGATGACGACGTTGTCCAGGGTGTCGCGGGTGATGTTGATCGCCTGCAGGATGGGCACGCCGGAGGCCATCAGGGTGCCGAAGGTGCGGGCGAAGCGCGAGACCGAGACGATCTGCACGAAGCCGCCGACCTTCGGGAGCTTGAAGACGATGCGGTCGAAGAGCTCCTTGCCCTTGGCCGAAGCCAGCCAGGCCTTGAAGCCGACCACCAGGCCGATCAGCGCGACCGGGGTGACGTACCAGTAGGTGACGAGGGCGTCGGAGATGCCGACGACGAACGCGGTGAGCGCCGGCATCTGCGTCTTCTGGCCGCTGAGGAGGTTCTGGAACGAGGGCACGACCTTCACCATCAGGATGAACACGATGACCACGGCCACGCTCACGACGACGGCCGGGTAGACCATCGCGGACTTCACCTTCTTCTGGATGCGGGAAGCCTTCTCGCGGAACTTCGCGAGGCGGTCGAGGACCTTGTCGAGCACGCCGCCGGCCTCGCCCGCGCGGATCATGTTGACGAAGAGGCGGTCGAAGACCTTGGGGTGGGCCTGCAACGCCTCGGACAGGTTGTTGCCCTGCGAGACGCTCTCGGCGATGTTGGCGAGGATGGCCTTGAAGACCGGGTTGCGCTCCTGCTTGTGGATCAGTTCGAGCGCGCGGAGGAGGGGCAGGCCGGCGACGATCAGGGTCGCCAGCTGGCGCGTCATCACGGTGACGTCGTCCTGGGTGACCTTGGCGCCGAAGCTGAAGCCGGCCTTCTTGGCGGGGGCGCCGCCGACGAGGGGCTTGGCCGCGCCGCCGTCCCCGGTCAGGGTCGTGACCATGAGGCCGCGGGCCATGAGCTTCTGGCGGGCCTGCTCCTCGCTGGCCGCATCGACCTTGCCGGAGGTCTGGGCGCCGTTGCGGTCGATCGCGTTGTACTTGTAGTCGGGCATGGGATGGGGATGGGTAAGGGGGTCAGGTGTACTTCAGGACTTCCTCGATGGTGGTGTGGCCGTCGAAGATGCAGCGCAGGCCGTCCTCGCGGAGCGGGCGCATGCCGACTTCGATCGCCTTCTGCTTGAGCACCAGGGTCGGGGCCTTCTGGGTGATGAGGGTGCGGATCGGGTCGCTGATGGTCATCAGCTCGAAGAGGCCCTGGCGGCCACGGTAACCCGAGCGGTTGCACTCGGGGCAGCCCTTGCCGAAGTAGAACTTGCGGTTGGCGATCTCGAGCGCGTCGACGTCGAGCATGTTGATGACCTCCTTGTCCGGCTCGTAGGCGGTGCGGCAGCCCTTGCAGATACGGCGCAGCAGGCGCTGGGCGAGCACGCCTTCGAGCGAGGCGGAGATGAGGAACGGCTCCAGCCCCATGTCGATGAGGCGGGTGACGGCGCCCGGGGCGTCGTTGGTGTGGAGCGTGGAGAGCACGACGTGGCCGGTCAGGGAGGCCTGCACGGCGATCTGGGCGGTCTCGAGGTCGCGGATTTCGCCGACCATGATCGTGTCGGGGTCCTGACGCAGGAAGGAGCGGAGCGCGGCGGCGAAGGTCAGGCCGACCTGGTGGTTGATCGGCACCTGCATGATGCCCTCGACCTCGTACTCGACGGGGTCCTCGGCGGTGAGGATCTTGACATCCTCGGTGTTCACCTCGCGGAGCGCGGAGTATAGGGTGGTGGTCTTGCCGGAACCGGTCGGCCCCGTGACGATGAAGATGCCGTTGGGGCGGCCGACCATCGCGCGGATGCCCTCCTTGATGTCCTCCTGCATCGACAGCGCGTCGAGGCTCAGGTTGACGACGGTCTTGTCCAGGATGCGCAGCACGACGGACTCGCCGAACTGCGTCGGCAGGGTGGAGACGCGGAGGTCGATGGCGCGGCCGCCGATGGTGGTCTTGATGCGGCCGTCCTGCGGGATGCGGCGTTCGGCGATGTTGAGCGCGGAGAGGACCTTGACGCGGGCGATGACCGCGGACGCCAGGTTCTTGGGCGGCGGGGCCATCTCGTACAGCGAACCATCGATGCGGTAGCGGATGCGGAACTGGTCCTCGAACGGCTCGAAGTGGATGTCGGACGCCTTCGCCTTGACGGCCTCCTGGAGCACCAGGTCGACGAACCGGATGATCGGGGCCTGGCTGGCCTGCTTGGTCACGTCCTCGTCGGTGGCGGCGGCGCCGCCCTCGACCTGCTCGAACTCGCCGAGGAGGTCGTCCATCGACGTGGCGGCGGCCTCGCCGTAGCTGCGGACCACGCCGGCCTCGACCTGCTCCGGGTCGGCGACGGCCAGCTCGATGTCGCGCTTGAGGATGAAGGTCAGCTCGTTGACCGCGCCGTAGTTGAAGGGATCCTTGGCCAGCAGGGTGAGCTTGCCGGCCTCGTCGGCCACGGGGATCACCATGTACTTGTGGGCCTGGGCGGGCTTCAGGAGACGGATGACCTCGGGGTCGGGCTCGGCGGGCACGACGGAGTAGTACTGGACGTGCAGGTGGTCGGCGACGGCCTGCAGGATGGCCGCGCGGTCGGCGAGCCCGGCGTCGATGAGGCCGGCCGCGAAGGACTTGCCGGTCGTCGCGTGGGACTCCCAGATCTCGTCGGCTTGGGTCTGGTCCACGAGGCCCGCCTCGAGGGCGATTTCGCGGAGGAGGTCGCTATGGTCGTCAAACATGGGAAAGGCGGAATCAGCGGGCGGCGCCGCCCTTGATGCGCTGGCGCATCATCTCGGCGTCCTGGGCGTAGTTGAAGACCTCCTCCTCGGGGATGATCCCCTGGTTGAAGAGGGCCAGCAGGTCGGCGTCGAGGGTGCGCATGCCGCGCGACGCCCCGGTCTCGATATCGGAGGTGATCTGGAAGGTCTTGTTCTCGCGGATCTTCGCGGCGATGCCGTCGGTCCGGATCATGATCTCGTAGGCGGCCACGCGCTTCTCGTCCGTGGTCCGCAGCAGGCACTGGGAGACCACCGCGACGACGGAGGAGGCCAGCTGCACGCGGATCTGGTCGCGGGCCCCGGCGGGGAAAGCGTCGAGGATGCGGTCGACGGTGCGGGCGGCGCCGGTGGTATGGAGGGTGCCGAAGACCAGGTGGCCGGTCTCGGCGGCGGAGACGGCCGCCTCGATGGTCTCGAGGTCGCGCATCTCGCCGATCAGGATGACGTCCGGATCCTGGCGGAGGGCGGAGCGGATGCCGTCGGCGAAGCTCGGGACGTCGTTGTGCACCTCGCGCTGGGTGACCACGCAGTTCTTGTGCCCGTGGTAGTATTCGATCGGGTCCTCGATCGTGACGATGTGACCGTCCTCGTTCTGGTTGATCCAGTCGATCATCGAGGCGAGCGTGGTCGACTTGCCGGAGCCCGTCGGACCGGTGACGAGGATGAGGCCGCGGGGGCGGCGCAGCAGGTCCTTGATCATCGGGGGCAGGCGGAGCTGCTCGAGCGTGAACATCTTGGCCGGGATCAGGCGGAGCACCATGCCCAGCACGCCCTTGCCCCGGTAGACGTTGACGCGGAAACGGGCCTTCTTGTGGAAGGAGAAGCCGTAGTCGCAGCCGCCGTCGCGCTTGAGGCGCTCGAGATGCTCGGGCGGCGTGATGGACTGGACGAGGGCTTCGGTGTCCTCCGGGGCGAGGGCGGCGCCCTCGATCGAGACGACGCTGCCGGAGACGCGGAGGCTCGGGGCCCGGCCCACGTGCAGGTGGAGGTCGGACGCGCCGTTCTCGATCATCGCCTCGAGGAGCTGATGGATGTCGTAGGCCATGTCGGGTCAGAGTACGTCGTCGGCGACGGTGGCGCCCATGACCTCCTCGATGGTGGTCATGCCGGAGGCGACCTTGCGCTGGCCGTCCTCGCGCATCGTGCGCATGCCGGCCTCGCGGGCCTTGCGGCGGAGGTCGACGAGCGTGGCGCCCGAGTAGACCATCTCCTGGATCTCCTCGGTGATGACGAAGAGCTCGAAGACGCCGCGGCGGCCCTTGTAGCCGCGTTCGCCGCACTTGGCGCAGCCGGCGCCCTTCATCGGGGTCGCGCCCGCGATGTCCTGCTCGGTCATGCCGATGGTGTAGAGTTCCTTCGCGGTCGGCTTGTAGGGCTTGGCGCAGGACTGGCAGACGCGGCGCACGAGGCGCTGGGCGAGGGCCCCGCGGAGCGCGGCGGAGACGAGGAAGGGCTTCACGCCGATGTCGACGAGGCGGGTGACGGCGCTGACGGAGTCGTTGGTGTGCAGGGTCGAGAACACCATGTGGCCGGTGAGGGCCGCGTTGATCGCGATCTCGGCCGTCTCCAGGTCGCGGATTTCGCCGATCATCACGATGTTCGGGGCTTGGCGGAGCATCGCGCGGAGCGCGGCGGCGAAGGTCATGCCGACGTCGCGCTTCACCTGGACCTGGTTGATGCCGGCCATCTGGTACTCGACCGGGTCCTCGACCGTGATGATCTTGCGGTCGGGCTTGTTGATGTAGTTCAGCGCCGAATAGAGCGTGGTGGACTTGCCGGAGCCGGTCGGGCCGGTGACGAGGAAGACGCCGTCGGAGCCCGAGATGAGGCCCTGGAACTTGGCCTGGTCGTCCGCGAAGAAGCCGAGCTCGGGGAGGCCGAGCTTGAGGCCTTCCTTGTCCAGGATGCGCATGACGATCGACTCGCCGTACACGGTCGGGAGGACGGACACGCGCAAGTCGATGTCGCGGCCGCCGGTGCGGGCCTGGATGCGGCCGTCCTGCGGGATGCGCTTCTCGGCGAGGGACACCTCGGCCATCAGCTTGAGGCGGGAGATGATCGAGGCCTGCAGGCGCTTGGGCGGGCCCTTCATCTCCTGCAGCACGCCGTCGATGCGGAAACGCACGCGGAAACGCTTCTCGAGGGGCTCGAGGTGGATGTCGGAGGCCTTGCGGCGGATGGCGTCGACGATCAGCGAGTTGACGTAGCGGATGATCGGGGCGTCGTCTTCCTTGACGTCCCCGCCCTGCGGCAGCTCGACGGAGAGCCCGTCGCCCTCGGCCTTGCCGAAGACGTCGGAGTACGAGACGTTCATCTGGCCGCCGCCGTAGCAGCGGGCGATCGCGGCCTTCAGGGCGTCGGGCGTCGCCAACTTCGGGTTGATCGGCAGCTTAAGGACGCGGGAAAGGGAATCGAGGGTCTCGGTGTCGAGGGGGTCGGCGATCGCGACCAGCAGTTCGACCCCGTCCATCTGGAGCGGGAGGAGGTTCTGGCGCTCGGCCTGCTCCCGGCTCACGAGCTTGAGCAGATCCTCCGACGGGGCTACTTGGGCGACATCGACGACCTCCATGTCGAACTCGAGGCCCAAGGCCTGGGTGATGGCGGCCCAGGCGACCTTCCCGCCCTCGACCAACTTGGCCAAGGCGGCGGTGTCGGGATGCTGCCCATCCGGCACTTGGCCCAGTTCGGCCCGCACTTCCGCGACCTGAGCCGGGGTCACGAGACCTTTATCTTGGATGAATTGGATGACGAAATCGTCGGCGGTCGTCACGGTAGGGAAATCCAGTCGGAAGGTGGGGTGAGGAGGGTCAAACCGAGGGCGCGGAATGACGGGAAAGGAAACCCTAAATCCGACGACCCTTGCCGCAACCGCAAAGTCGGGTAAAAACGGCCTAAAGCTTGGGCCGCAATAGGTCGACCAAGGCGGCGACCTGCGCATCCAGGAAATCCAAGTCGCCGTCGTTGAAGAGAACGTAGTCTGATTTCCTAACCTTCTCTGCCAAAGGGTCTTGCGAATCCATCCGAGCCCGGGCGGCCGAGGGGCTCAGTCCCCGGCGTTCCAAACGGAGGAACCTCACCGGCTCCGAGCTGCTGACGCAGACCACCGCGACGAATTCGGCCGCGAGGTTCTTCTCGAAAAGCAGCGGGATCTCGACCACGTGATGGCGCGAGCGGTCGGCCACGGCCAAGGCGCGCCGGCGGGCGACCTCCGGGTGGGTGATGGACTCCAGGAAGGCCCGCTCCGCGGGCTCGGCGAAGACCTTGGCGGCGATCCAAGCCCGGTCGGGGCTCCCCTCCCCCGTCAGGCAGGCCTGCCCCCAGCGCCGAACCAGTTGGTCGACGCACGCGGGCGAGGTGAGCACCTCCCGGGCCAGGGCATCGGCGTCGATGACCTGGAAGCCCCGGCGGGCAAAGCAGGCGGCCGCGGCGGACTTGCCGCACCCGATGCCGCCGGTGAGTCCGATGACCATGGGTAAAAAATACCCCCGGGGAGACCGGGGGCAAACCTCAAGCGGGGCTCGGGGCCGACTGCGTGCCCGTTTCGGGCGTCGTCAGGGGCGGGGGCGCCTCGCGGACGGGCGCCCCGACCGGCTGGCCGACGACCGGCGTCTGGATGGCGCCGGTCTTGAGGATTTCCATGACATGGACCCCGTCCAGCGTCTCGTGCTCAAGGAGGGCCTCGGCGATCTTGCGATGGGCCTCGGCGTGCTCGGCGATGAGCTTCTCCGCGCGGGCGAACTGCTCGTTCACGATGCGGGCGACGGCCTCGTCGATGCGGCGGGCGGTCTCATCGCCGTGGGACTGGGTGCGGGAGATTTCGCGTCCGAGGAAGACGGTGTCGGAGTTCTCCCCGAAGGCGATCGGGCCGAGGTCGCTCATGCCCCAGTCGCAGACCATCTGGCGGGCCATGCGGGTGGCCTGCTTGATGTCGGAGGAGGCGCCGTTGGAGACGTCCCCGGTGGTGACGCGCTCGCCGATGCGGCCGGCCATCGCCATGCAGATGTAGTTCAGGAGGCGGTGCTTCGAGTAGCCGAGGAGGTCCTTCGTCGGCATGAGCATCGCCATGCCGAGGGCGCGGCCGCGCGGGATGATGGTGACCTTGTGGAGCGGGAGCGCGCCGTCGTCGATGAGTGCCTGGACCACCGCGTGGCCGGCCTCGTGGTAGGCGGTGCTGCGGCGATCCTCCTCATCCATGCCCTTCTTGCGCTCGCGGCCGTAGGCGATCTTGTCGCGGGCCTCCTCGACGTCGACCATCTCGACCTTGTCGCGCTGGCGGCGGCCGGCGTGCAGCGCGGCCTCGTTGAGCAGGTTGGCCAGGTCGGCGCCGGACATGCCGGTGGTCATGCGGGCGATGCGGGCGAGGTCGACCGAGGCGGCGAGCTGGAAACGCTTGGCGTGCACGGCCAGGACGGCCTCGCGGCCGCGCAGGTCGGGCAGGTCGACGAACACCTGGCGGTCGAAGCGGCCCGGACGCAGCAGGGCCGCGTCGAGGACGTCGGAACGGTTGGTCGCGGCGATGACGATCACGCCGGACTGGCCGTCGAAGCCGTCCATCTCGACGAGGAGCGAGTTGAGCGTCTGCTCGCGCTCGTCGTTGCCGCCGCCGAGGCCGGCGCCGCGCTGGCGGCCGACCGCGTCGATCTCGTCGATGAAGATGATGCAGGGCGCGAGCTTGCGGGCCTGCTCGAAGGTGTCGCGCACGCGGGCGGCGCCCACGCCGACGAACATCTCGACGAAGTCGGACCCGCTGATGCTGAGGAACGGCACGCCGGCCTCGCCGGCGACCGCGCGCGCGAGCAGCGTCTTGCCGGTGCCGGGCGGCCCGACCATGAGGACGCCCTTCGGGATCGCGGCGCCGATCTTGGTGAAGCGCTTGGGCTCCTTGAGGAAGTCGACGATCTCCTTGACCTCCTCCTTGGCCTCGTCGCAACCCGCGACGTCCTTGAAGGTGGTGGTCTCCTTGTCCGTGGAATTGAGCCGGGCGCGGCTCTTGGCGAACTGCATGGCGCCCTTGTTCGCGTTCTTGAGGAAGCGGTACATCATGTACAGCAGCAGGCCCGAGATGAGGAGCGTCGGCAGGACGTTGTAGAGGAACATCGTCAGGCCGGTCTGGGCCGGCGCCTCCTCGAACTTGGCGACGTTGGCGCGGAGGGCCTCGTAATCCTTGTCGGTCAGCTTGCCCTGGGCCACGAAACGGGCCTTTTCCTGGGCGTCCGCGCCCTTGACCTCGAGTTCCCCGCTGAGCTGGTACCAGCTGCTGGAACCGCCGGCCGGGTCGGACTTGACCGTGATGGACTTGATCTTCTTCTCCTGGGCCATGACCAGCAGCTTCGGCACGGTGAGGGCATCGGGGGCCTTGGCCGGTCCGGCCGAGTAGTTGACGAGCAGGAAGATGGCCAGCATCAGGAGCAGCCAGACGATCACCGGCTTGGTGTTCACGCGCTTTCCACCGCGGTCATCATCGTTGTCGTTTTGACTCATGAAGGGAGGATTGAACCTAACCGCGAGGCGTCCCATGTCAACCGGACAGCCCCCTTCCCCGGCCCCGTCAGGCGATGGGAATCGGCCGGCGGGAGGCCCGGCACCCAGAGGATTTCCTCGCCGGCCAGGACGACCGGCAGCGCCTCCCGCCACCCCGCGGGGATTTTGCGGTTGATGAGCAGGTCCGAGACCTTGGCCGAGCCGGGCGCCCCCAGCGGCCGATAGCGATCGCCGGCGAGCCGACCACGCCAATGCAGGTCGCCGGCGGGCGCGCGGAGGTACGCCTCGCGCTCGGGCGTGACTTCGCCGCGGGCCAACCTCGCCCAGAGGGCTTCGTCGACGTCGACGGGCGCGACGACCAGGCCGCCGGACGCGACGCCGGTCCGCAACGGCCGGAGTTCCGCGCCGAGGGCCGGCGCGGCGCGTTCGACGACCAACCAACCGTCGCGGACGTGCAGGATTTCGCCGGCGACGCTCGCCCGGGCGGCGGTGCCGGCGGCGATCGCCTCCAGCAAGGGCGCGAGCGATTCGGCGGAGGCTTCGGGGATACCTTGGCCGCGCAGGTAGCCGTCCAGCAGGAGGCGCCGCAGGGCCGCGGGGGTGCCGCGCAAGTTCCCGACCGGCAGGCGGCCCTCGGCATCGACCTGAGCCCCGAGCTGCGAGCCCCACGCGAGGAGCGCCTCGGCCAGCTCGTCCTGGATCCGCGCGGCGCGCGCGAACCCTTGGGCGTACCCCGCGCCCAGCGCCGCGTCCGCGCCGGCGGCGAGCCAGGCCCGGACGCGGTTGCGCTGCGCGACGTCCGTCGCGTTGGTCGCATCCTCGCGCCACGGGAGCCCCGCCGCGCGGAGCGCCGCCTGCAGGTCGGCCTTGCGCAGCCCGGCGGCCAGCAAGGGCCGCCACCGCACGTGGCCGTCGCGGAATGCCTGGCGGACGCGGGGCGCGGCGAGGCCGACCGGCCCGGCGCCGTGCGCGAGCCGCATCAACATCGTCTCGACCTGGTCGTCGACGTGATGGGCGGTCACGAGGAGGCGGACGGCCTGGGCGGCGCGCTGGGCGCGGAAGAAGTCGTCGCGTTCCGCGCGGAGTTCCGCCTCGGTGGCCGGGCCCGTCGCGGCGCGGACCCCGCCGGTGAACGGCACGCCGAGCGCGGCGCAGAGGGCGGCGCAGAACGCGGCGTCCCCGGCCGAGGCGGCACCGCGCACCCGATGGTCGAAGTGCCAGGCGCGCAGCCGCGGACGCACGGCCTCATCGGCCCAGAGCGCGGCCAGCGCGAAGACCGAATCCGCCCCGCCCGAGAGGCCCACCGCGAGGGGACCCGTCAGGTCGGTGGGCGGCGCCGGCAACCGCGGCAGCCGCGCGGCGGCGACGCGCAGGTCGGCGGGGCTGGGCAGGAGGTCGGACACGCGGCCAGCCTAGGCCGCGGACCGACGCTGCCAATCCAAAGCCGCGTTCAGAACGACAGCGTGTCCTTGCCGTACCAACGGCGCAGGGCCGCGGGCACGCGGACCGTGCCGTCGGGCTGCAGGTTGTTCTCGAGGATCGCGGCGAGCACGCGCGGCAGGCCGAGCCCGGAGCCGTTGAGCGTATGGACGAACTCCGGCTTGCCGTCCTTCGGGCGGAAACGGATGCCCGCCCGGCGGGCCTGGAAATCGGTGAAGTTCGAGCAGCTCGACACCTCGAGCCAGCGCTTCTGGCCGCCGGCCCAGACCTCGAGGTCGTACTGCTTGCTGTGCGAGAAGCCGATGTCGCCCGCGCAGATCAGGAGTACGCGGTAAGGGAGCTCGAGCTTCTGGAGCAGGCGCTCGGCGTCGCCGCGCAGCAGTTCCAGCTCGTCGAAGGACTTGTCCGGGTGGACCCACTTCACGAGCTCGACCTTGTCGAACTGGTGGAGGCGGTTGAGCCCGCGCACGTGCGCGCCCCAGCTGCCGGCCTCGCGGCGGAAGCACGGGGTATAGCCGGCGCGCTTCACGGGCAGCGCGGCCTCGTCCAGGATCTCGTCGCGGAAGAAGTTCGTGACCGGCACCTCGGCCGTCGGGATCAGGTAGAAGTCGTCGGTCTGCGCGTGGTACATCTGCCCTTCCTTGTCGGGGAGCTGGCCCGTCGCGGTGGCGGAGGCGGCGTTGACGAGCAACGGCGCGTGGACCTCGGTGTAGCCGCTCGCGCCGGCCTCCTCGAGGAAGTACTGGATGAGCGCGCGGACCAGGCGGGCCATGTCGCCGACGTAGAACGGGAAGCCCGCGCCGGTGACCTTCACGCCGCGCTCGAAGTCGATCGCCTTGCTGAACCAGGCGATGTCCCAGTGCGGCTTGGCGGCCGGGGAGATGAGCTTCGCGTGGTCGCCCCACTCGAGGACGACCTGGTTATCGGCCTCGGTACGGCCTTCGGGCACGGAGGGGTGCGGGATGTTCGGGACGGAGAGCGCGACGGCCTTCATGCGTTCCTCGGCCTCGGCGACCTTCTTCTCCAGCTCCTTGACCTGCGCGGAGGCGGCCTTCATCTCGACGACCTTGGCCTGGAATTCCGGGGAACCCTTCGGCAACGCGGCCATCTCCTTGTTGGCCGCGTTCTGGGCGGACCGGGCGACCTCGAACTCGGCCACCGCATGGCGGCGGGCCTCGTCGGCGGCGAGCACGGCGTCGAGGTCGACCTGGAATTTCTTCCGGGCGACGCCCTGGCGGACGAGCTCGATGTTTTCGCGGAGGAACTTGGGGTCCAGCATGGGGCGACATTGCCCAATTCCCCCGCCGGAGGGCAACGGGGAATTCAAGGGTCGCCGGGCCGGTGGCGGCCCAAGCCAGGACAAGCCCCGCTGCGCGAACAGCGGGACTTGCTTTGGTGCTATGCTTCGCGCCTTAGACTCGGTTCGCCGCAGGGGCGAAGACCTCGTCCGGACGGAAGAAACGGTGCACCTCGGCGTCCGCGGCGGCGGGGCTATCCGAGGCGTGGCAGACGTTGCGCATCATCTCGGTGCCGTAATCGCCACGGATGGTGCCCTTCGGAGCCACTTTGGAATTGGTCGGCCCGAGCAGCTCGCGCACCTTGGCGATCACGTTGTCGCCGGTGAGGACCGCCACGATCACGGGGCGGGAGGACATGAAGGCCTCGATCTCGGGGTAGAAAGGCTTGTCGGCCACGTGGGCGTAATGCTCGCGCAGCTGGGCGGAGGTCAGACGGGTCATCTTGCTGGCCTGGATCTCGAAACCGGCCGCCTCGAAACGGGCGAGGACGGTGCCGCAGAGACGGCGCTCCATGCAATCGGGCTTGAGGATGATGAGGGTCTTTTCCATAAGGAACCTTCGGGAGAGAAGGCGGTCAGCCACACTTGGGCTTTTACGCGACTTTGACAAGCCCGAAACCCTCCCGGCACCCCCTTTTAGGGTGATTATTGGGCAAAAACAAGGCAAACGGCCTGGACCGCTAAGGCCTTCCCCTGCCCAATCGAGTCCATCCCCTCGTTGGTCGTCGCCTTGATTCCCACCTGGTTCGGCTGGATTCCGGCGATTTTGGCCACCGAAGCCTTCATGGCGTCGACATGGGCCATGACCTTGGGGCGCTCCCCGATCAGGACCAGGTCGAGGTTACCGATTTTCCAGCCCGCCTGCCCGGCCTCCTGGACCGCGCGGGCCAGGATCACGGCCGAATCCATGCCCTTGAGCGTGGGATCCGTGTTCGGGAAGTAGTGGCCGATATCCCGCAGGCCGGCGGCGCCGAGCACCGCATCGGCGGCGGCGTGCAGCAGGACGTCCGCGTCGGAATGCCCGTCGGGGCCGACCTCCGAGGGGATGCGCACGCCCCCGAGGATGCAAGGGCGCCCCGCCACCAGCGGGTGGATGTCGTAACCGAGACCGATGCGGAAAGGCGGCATGGCGGACATGCGGCTGTTCTAGGGGGTTCCGCCCCGAAAGGGAAGCCCGCGCATAAAACCCTTGAAAGGCATTCGGCCGCGGGCATTTTGGAGACCAGTCAGTCTTCAGGCGCGGTAGCCAAGTGGTAAGGCCGGGCTCTGCAAAAGCCCCATGCGTCGGTTCAATTCCGACCCGCGCCTCCAGTTTCAAACAGGAAGGGCGTCCCCGAGACCGGGGACGCCCTTCTTCTTGGCCGGCTCGGCCGTCCTCAGCGGACGGTCTTGCTGAGGTTGGCGACGCCGTTGACCTTCGAGTTCACGCGCAGGCGCAGGCCATTGAGGCGGATGAAGCCGGTGGCGTCGTCCTGGTTGTAGGCCTTGGTCGGGTCCGCCTCCATCGTGGCGATGTGCGGGTTGTACAGCGAACGCGGGCTCTTGCGGCCGGCGACGTACGTATTGCCCTTGTAGAGCTTCACGCGGACGGTGCCGGTGACGTTGCGCTGCGACTCGGTGATGAGGGCCTGGAGGGCGAGGCGCTCCGGCGCGTACCAGAAGCCGTTGTAGACGAGGGTGGCGTAGCGCGGGACGAGCGAGTCGCGCAGGTGCATGACCTCGCGGTCCATGGTCAGGGACTCGATCTGGCGGTGGGCGAAGTGCAGGATGGTGCCGCCCGGGGTCTCGTAGACGCCGCGGCTCTTCATGCCGACGAAGCGGTTCTCGACCATGTCGACGCGGCCGACGCCGTGGCGGCCGCCGAGCTTGTTGAGCGTGCGCATGACGCCGAGGGGATCGAGCTTCTTGCCGTTGACGGCGACGCAGTCGCCCTGGCGGAACTCGAGCTCGACGTATTCGGGCTTGTTCGGGGCGTCCTCCGGGGAGACGGAGAGCTTGAACATGGCCTTGTTGGCCGGCGCGAAGGCGTCCATCCACGGATCCTCGAGGATGCCGGCCTCGTACGAGATGTGGAGGAGGTTGCGGTCCGAGGAGTAGGGCTTCTTGGCGCTGGCCTCGACCGGGATCTTGTTGTCGGCGCAGTAGGCGATCATCTCGGCGCGGCCGGGGAAATCCTTACGGAAGGCCTCGTTGCGCCAGGGCGCGATGATCTCGAGGTCGGGGGCGAGGGCGGCGCAGGTGAGCTCGAAGCGGACCTGGTCGTTGCCCTTGCCGGTGGCGCCGTGGGCGATGGCGGTGGCGCCTTCCTTGCGGGCGATCTCGACCATGCGCTTGGCGATGAGGGGGCGCGCGATGGAGGTGCCGAGGTAGTACTGACCCTCGTAGATGGCGCCGGCCTGCATCATCGGGAAGATGAAGTCGCGGGCGAACTCGGCCTGGAGGTCGTCGACGTAGAGCTTGGAGGCGCCGGTCTTCAGGGCCTTCTGCTTGAGGCCCTTGAGTTCGTCTTCCTGGCCGATGTCGGCGCAGAAGGCGATCATCTCGGCGTGGTGCTTGTCCTTGATCCAGGAAAGGAGGACGGAGGTGTCGAGGCCGCCGGAGTAGGCCAGGACGATTTTCTTCTGCTTGCTCATGGTATGGTGTGGAAAATCAGCCGCGGTGCGCGGCGAGGTGGGCGAGGATGGCCTTCTGCACGTGCAGACGGTTCTCGGCTTGGTCGAAGATGATGCTCTGCTGGCTCTCGAGCACTTCGGCGGAGACTTCCTCGCCGGGGTGGGCCGGCAGGCAGTGCATGAAGTAGGCGGAGGGCTTGGCCAGGGACAGCAGCCGCGCGTTGACCTGGTAAGGCTGCATGAGCTTCAGGCGTTCGGCCTTCTCGGCCTCCATGCCCATGCTCACCCAGACGTCGGTGTAGACCATGTCGGCGCCCTTGACGGCGGCGACGGGGTCGGTCGAGAACGTGAAGGTCTCCGGCAGGCCGTCCTTCCGGAGCTGGGCGCGGATCTCGGCGCCGGGCTCATAGCCGGCGGGACCGGCGAGCGCGACCTCGACGCCGAGGGCGGCGCCGCCGAGCACGAACGAGTTGGCCATGTTGCAGGCGGTGTCGCCGAGGAAGGCGACCTTCTTGCCCCGCAGCGAGGCGGCATACTGCTCCGGACGGCCGGGCGCGTAGCGTTCGGCGAGCGTGAACATATCCGTCAGGAACTGGCAGGGATGCAGGAAGTCGGACAGCGCGTTGACGATGGGCATCGTACCGCGGTGGGCGAACTCCTCGAGCAGGCTGTGCTCGTGGCAGCGGATCACCATGCCGTGCAGGTAGCGGGACAGGACGCGCGCGGTGTCCGCGACGGTCTCGCCGCGCGAGAGCTGGAGGTCGTCGGCGTTGAGCATCACCGGCAGGCCGCCGAGCTCATGGACGCCGACCTGGAAGGAGACGCGCGTGCGGGTGCTCTTCTTGAAGAACATCAGGCCCCAGGACTGGTGGGCGAGGGCGGCGCCGGCGGCGCGGCCGCGACCGGCCTTGAGGGCCGCGGCGGCGGCGAAGACCTGGGCCATCTCGGCCGGGCTCAGGTCGGTCTCCTTCAGGAAATGACGCATCGCGGAAAGCGTTGGAACATACCCCACCGGCCAAGTTTGGACAGCGGAAAATAAGGGCGGGGAACGCTCAGGCCGCCTGCCAACCGCCGAGGACCCGGCGCAGGATCGCCACGGCCTCGGCCAGTTCGGCCGGAGCGGCGTTCAGCGGAGGCAGCAGGCGGACCGCCACGCCGCCGGCCGGGGCGGTGAGCAGGCCGGCCTCGCGCAGGGCCGCGACGACGGGGACCGGGTCTATCTTCAGGATGACCCCGACCATGTAGCCGGCGCCGCGCACTTCCTGCACGAGGTCGGGGCGGAGGGCGACGAGCTCGCGCAGCGCGGCATGCCAGGCGACGGAGCGCTCGGCGACCTTCGCCACGAGCTGCTCGGCTTCCAGGATCTCGAGCACGGCCAGCCCGGCGGTGGCCGCGAGGGGCCCGCCGCCGAAGGTCGTCCCGTGCGAACCGGCTTGGAAGAGGTCGTCGTGGGGCGGCGCCATCCAGATCGCGCCGATCGGGAAGCCGCCGCCGAGGCCCTTGGCCATGGCGATCGCGTCGGGCTTCACGCCCGCATGCTCGAAGGCGAAGAACTTGCCGGTGCGGCCGATGCCGCACTGGATCTCGTCGATCATGAACAGGACGTTGCGCGCGCGGCAGAGCTGCTCGACGCCGCGCAGGAACTCGGGGGTGGCCGGGTTGACGCCGCCTTCGCCTTGGATCGATTCGATCAGGACGGCGGCGGTGGTCCGGGCGTCGATGGCCTTGTCCCAGGCGGCGAGGTCGTTGAGCGGCGCGGCGGTGAAGCCGGACAGCAGCGGGCGGAAGCCCTTCTGGATCTTCTCCTGCGGCGTGGCGGACATGCCGCCGAAGGTGCGGCCATGGAAGGCCTTCTCGGCCACGACGACGCCGATGCAGGCGCCCTCGGCGCCGGCCTTGCGCTGGCCGTGGAGGCGGGCGAGCTTCAGCAGGCCTTCGTTGGCCTCGGCGCCGCTGTTGCAGAAGATGACCCGGCCGGGGCCGCAGCGGCGGGCGAGCGCCTGGGCGAGCTCGCCCTGCGGTTCGTTGCGGTAGAGGTTGCTGACGTGGACGAGCTTGCCGGCCTGCGCGGCGACGCGCTGCACCCAGTGCGGGTGGGCGTGGCCGACGGCGTTGACGGCGATGCCCGAGGCGAAATCGAGGTAGCGCTTGCCGGCGGCGTCCCAGACGAGGGTCCCCTGTCCCTTCACGAGCGTGATGGGCGGGGCGCCGTAGTTATGGGCGACGTTGGCCGCGTAGTTCGCGGCGGCGGAATCTGGGGTCGGACCGCTCATCAACCGTGGACGATCTCGGTGCCGATGCCCTTGTCGGTGAAGACCTCGAGCAGGAGCGCGTGCGGCACGCGGCCGTCGATGAAGTGCACGCGGCGGACGCCTTCCTTCAGGGCCTTCACGGCGCTGTCGACCTTGGGGATCATCCCGCCCGCGATGACGCCCTTGCGCTTGAGCTCGTCGACCTCGCCGACCTTGAGCGTGGCGATGAGCGAGGCCGGGTCCTTCGGGTCGGCCAGCAGGCCGGGGACGTCGCTCATGAAGATCAGGCGGCGGGCCCGGAGGGAATGCGCGACCGCGGCGGCGGCCACGTCGGCGTTCGTGTTGTAGGCCTGGTCGTCGGCGTCGAGCGCGATGGGCGAGACCACCGGCAGGTGGCCGTCGGCCAGGGCCTTCTTGATCAGCTTCGTCTTCACGAACTTGATGTCGCCGACGAAGCCGAGGTCGACGGGGGCGCCCTGCTCGTCCGCGCCGTAGAGCTTCTCGCAGAGGTTGACGTGGTTGCCGGGCATGCCCAGCGGGTTGGCGCCGCGGGCGCGCAGGGAGTCGCAGATCTGGCCGTTGATCTCGCCGTTGAGGGTGTCCTCGACGATCTTGACGGTGGCGGCGTCGGTGACGCGCATGCCGCCGCGGAACTCGGACTTGAGGCCGGCCTTGTCCATGGCGCGGGTGATGGCCTTGCCGCCGCCGTGGACGACGACGACCTGGATGCCGACGGCGGCGAGGAAGGCGATGTCCGTGGCCACGCGGTCGCGGCCCTCGGGGTTCGGGTCGTCCATGAAGCTGCCGCCGTACTTCACCACGAAGGTGGAACCGCGGAACTTATGGATGTAGGGAAGCGCCTCGAGGAGGACCTCGGCTTTCTGCGCGGCGGGAGTGCTCATCGGTCGGAGCGGGAGTTTCGACAGGGTCGGCGGGCGAGACAAGGGGGAAAACCCGGGCTCACTCGCTCTTGTTGTAGTTCACGTAGCCGTCGGTGAGGTCGGCGGCGAGGAGGCGGAACTTCGCGTCGCCGAGGTGCAGGTCCAGGCGGACGGCGAACCGGGCGGCCTTCACGACCTGCTTCCACCGGGGCTTGTTCTCGGGCAGCGGCCGACCGGCGAGGACGGCGGGGACGTCGTCGTAGAAGATGTCCAGCTTCGCCTCGTCGAGGCCGGTGCGGGCGTACCCGGCGGCGTCCGCGAGGCGGCCCCAGTTCGGGTCTTCGCCGAACCAGGAGGACTTCACGAGGAGGGAATTGCCGATCGCGCGGGCGATCTTCTCGGCGTCGGCGCGGGTGCGCGCGCCCGCGATCTCGACGGCCACCACCTTGGTGATCTTCTCGCCGTCGCCCACGATCTTCTCGGCGAGCGCGAAGCAGACCTTGTCGAGGGCCTCCTGGAAGAGCGCGCGCAGGGCGGCGGGGGCCGACGCCCCGACGGACACGCCGGACGCGCCGGAGGCGAGGAGCAGGACGGTGTCGTTGGTGGACATGTCGCCGTCGACGCTGACGCAGTTGAACGATTGGTCGGCGGCGGCCTTCAGCGCGGCCTTGAGCTCGGCGGGCGCGGCGGCGGCGTCGGTGCAGACGAAGGCGAGCATCGTGGCCATGTTGGGCTCGATCATGCCGGCGCCCTTGGCGATGCCGGCGACGGTGACGACCTTCCCTTCCCAGGAGAACCGCGCGGTGCAGCTCTTCGGGCGGGTGTCGGAGGTCAGGATGGCGTTGGCCGAGCGCACGCCTTCGGCGGCGTCGCGCGACAAGCGGGCGGCCGACTCCGTGATGCCGGCGGCGACCTTGGCCATCGGCAGGAGCTCGCCGATGCGGCCGGTGGAGCAGACGAGGAAGGCGTCTTCCGGCGCGCCCACGGCGGCGGCGGAGAGCTTCGCCATCGCGGCGGCGTCGGCGTCGCCCTGGGCGGCCGTGCAGGCGTTGGCGTTGCCGCTGTTGCCGACGATGCCGCGGACCCGGTCCGCGGAGACGGCGAGGACTTGCTGGCAGAAGCGGACCGGGGCGGCCTTCACGTCGTTGGTCGTGAAGACGCCGGCGGCCGCGCACGGGCGGTCGGCGACGACGAGCGTGAGGTCGAGCCGGTCGGTCGCCTTGTTGCGGATGTCGCAGCCGGCGGCGCCGACGCGGAAGCCGGGGACGTCGGTGAGCCCGGGGGAATCGTTGGTGAACTCGAGGGACATGGGGAAGTTCTCAGCGCAGGCCTTCGGCCTCGGGCCAGCCCATCATCAGGTTCAGGCACTGGACGGCCTGGCCGCCGGCGCCCTTGAGGAGGTTGTCGATGACGGACGTGATGATGAGGTTGCCGGTGCGGGCGTCGGCGACGACGGAGCAGGCGACGCGGTTGGTGCCGGCCACGTGGGCGGTGTCGGGGAAGTCGCCCGACTTGAGCAGCGTCACGAAGGGTCGGCCGGCGTAGGCGGCCTGCCAGGCGGCCTCGACCTGCGCGGCGGCGACGCCGGGCGCGGGGACGACGATGGTGGTGGCGATGCCGCGGTGCATCGGGGCGAGGTGCGGGTTGAACTGCACCACGACCGGCTGGCCGGCGGCCGCGCCGAACTGCTCCTCGATCTCGGCGATATGCCGGTGGCCGGGGAGGCCGTAGGCCTTGATCGAGCCATCGCGCTCGGAGAAGAGGAAGGCGACGTCGGCCTTCTTGCCGGCGCCGGAGACGCCGCTGTAGGAGTTGATGACGACCTGACCCGGCGCGGGCTTGAGCAGGCCGGCGCGCAGGAGCGGGATGAGCGGCACCTGGATGCTGGTCGGGTAGCAGCCCGGGCAGGCGATCAGGCGGGCGGCCTTCCAGGCCTCGTCCGTCTGCAGCTCGGGGATGACGTAGCGGGCCTGCGCGGCGAGCGCCGGCGCGGGGTGGTCATGGCCGTAATACTTCTTGTACAGGGCGAGGTCGCGGAGGCGGAAGTCGGCGGAGAGGTCGAGCACGCGCTTGCCGGCGGCGACGAGCGGCGCGGCGTATTCGGCGGCGACGCCGTGCGGCAGCGCGAGGAACCAGACCTCCACGTCGGACTTCGCGCACTCCTCGGGGGAGGAGGCGGCGAAGGCCAGGGCGGGGTCGACGATGCCGCGCAGGCGCGGGAGCTCGTCGGCGACGGCCTTGCCGGCCAAGGTGCGGGAGCAGACGGCGGCCAGGCGCACGCGCGGATGCCGGGCGAGCACGCGGACGAGCTCCTCCCCGGTGTAGCCGGAGGCGCCGACGATGCCGACTTTGGTCAAGGGGGAGGTCATGGCGGTAGGATGGCGGTGGGACGTGACGAATTGATGGGCGGAGGAGGGAAACTGGGCAACAAAAAGGCCCCGGGGTGCCGGGGCCTTCGTCGTTCCTGTCTCGGGGCGGTTTAGCGCTTCGAGAACTGGAAGCGCTTGCGGGCGCCGGGGCGGCCGGGCTTCTTACGCTCGCGCATGCGACCGTCGCGGGTCAGCAGGCCTTCCTTCTTCAGGGGGGCGCGCAGGGTGGCGTCCATCTTCTGGATGGCGCGGGCGAGACCATGGGAGATCGCCCCGGCCTGGCCGTTGGGGCCGCCGCCGATGACGTTCACGGTGACGTCGACCTGGCCTTCGAGACCCGCGGTGCGGATCGGGAGGGTGGCGGACTTCACGAGGGCCTCGGTGTAGAGGTACTCCTCGGCGGGCTTGCCATTGATGGAGATGGAGCCGGTGCCGCGGGAAAGGCGGACGCGGGCCGAGGCGGTCTTGCGACGGCCGACGGCGGTGATGGCGGGGGACTTGGCGCTCATTGACAGTAAGGTCGGGGATTAGCCCTTGAAAGGAACGGGGTTGGCGGCGGCGTGCTCATGCTGCTCGCCGGCGTAGACGCGGAGCTTGGTGAGCATGTCGTTGGCGAGGCGGTTCTTCGGGAGCATGCCCTTGACGGCGTGGGTCACGAGGAACTCGGGGCGCTTGGCGCGCATCGCGGCGGCCGTGCGGCGGTAGGCGGTGCCGACCCAGCCGGTGTAGAACATGTAGGTCTTGTCCTGCTCCTTGGCGCCGGTGAGGCGGACCTTGTCGGCGTTGATCACGATGACGTAGTCACCGGTGTCGACGTGGGGGGTGTAGGTGGGCTTGTGGCGACCGCGGAGGATGTTGGCGATCTTGACGGCGAGGCGGCCCAGGACCTGGTCCTTGGCGTCGACGACATACCAGGTCTTGTCCTTGAGCTGCACGTTCTTGGCTAGCGTGGTCTTCATAAAGAGGGAAAGCGGGAACATGGGAAAGCACCCCCCTCCGTCAACACCCGAATGCGCCCCGGGGCCGGGAAGCCGGAAAATACCCAAAAACAAGGGAGGCGCGGCCGAAACCGCGCCTCCCGGGAGTCGCCTAAGCCTTGGGGCTTAGAACTTGAAGTTGGCGAAGACCTTCAGGAAGGTCGCCGAGTTCTGGACGAGGGCCTGGCCGTCCGTATTGTAGGCGAAGTTCACGCCGGCGCCGACCACGGCACCCTGGCCGATGGCGCGGGTGACGTCGACGGAGGCGCCGAGGTAGGTGTAGGCGTTCTTGACGTTGGTGCCGTTGCCGTTGGCGTCATTGGCGTCGGAGAGGCCCAGGTTGGCCTTGATCACCACGTCGAAGCCCGGGAGGCCGAGGTCGGCGCCCTTCAGGGTCTTGGAGGCGGCGAGGTCGATGGTGAACTCCTCGAGGTCGGTGCTGTAGTAGACGGTCGCGACCGGGGCGAGGGGGAGGGACTTGAAGGACTGGCCGATGTAGATCTCGCGGTTGGAGTCAAGGAGGCTGTAGCCGCTGGCGGACAGGGTCGTGAGGGCCGAACGGACGCCGGCGGAGCGCTGGACGCCGACGTCGAGGCGACCGAGGGCGTCGTCGGTGCGGGCACCGAGGACGTAGACGCGCTCGAAGTTGTCGGCGTTGAAGAAGCTGAGGTAGGCGGAGACGCCGGAGAAGCCCGGGATGTTGTACTCGGCGGTGATGTCGGACTGGATCAGGCCGTCGTTGTTGGAGCGCTCCTTGCCGCGGAAGACGTTCTTGCCGGACCAGGAGAGGCCGCCGCGGACCGCGAGGTCGGAGGCGGTCGCCGCGACGGGAGCCGGGGCGGACTGGGCGAAGGCGCCGGCGGTGAGGCTGGCGAGGGCGAGGGCGGACAGGGTGTGCTTCATGGTGATTTGGGAAGGCGGTGATTTCTGCCCAAAAAAAGGCCGATGGCAAGTCCCAAGCGGACCCGCCATCGGCCGGAAAAACCCTGGGCCTAGGTTACATCGACGCGATGATCGCGTCGCCGAACTCGGAGCACTTGATCTCCGTCGCGCCCTGCATCTGGCGGGCGAAGTCATAGGTGACGCGGCCACCACCGATGGCGCCGTTCAGGCCCTTGAGCACGAGGTCGGCCGCTTCGGTCCAACCCATGTAGCGGAGCATCATCTCGCCGGAGAGGACGACGGAACCCGGGTTGACGACGTCCTTGTTGGCGTACTTCGGCGCGGTGCCGTGGGTGGCCTCGAAGATCGCGTGGCCGGTCAGGTAGTTGATGTTACCGCCCGGGGCGATGCCGATGCCGCCGACCTGTGCCGCGAGGGCGTCGGAGAGGTAGTCGCCGTTCAGGTTCAGCGTGGCGATGACGTCGAAGTCGGTCGGGCGGGTGAGCACCTGCTGGAGGGTGATGTCGGCGATGGCGTCCTTGATGACGAGGCCGGCGCCGTCCTTGCCTTCGGGGATCTTGCACCAGGGGCCGCCGTCGATCTCGACCGCGCCGAACTCGCTCTTGGCGAGGTCGTAACCCCACTTCATGAAGGCGCCCTCGGTGTACTTCATGATGTTGCCCTTGTGGACGAGGGTCACGGACTTGCGCTTGTTGTCGATGGCGTACTTGATGGCGGAGCGGATGAGGCGCTCGGAGCCGGGGCGGGAGACCGGCTTGATGCCGATGCCCACGGTGCCGGGCTGCTCGGCGCCGAAGCGGATCTTCTTAAACTCCTTCGGGAAGTTCGTCTGGATGAACTCCAGGGTCTTGCGGGCGATCTCCGAACCGGCCTCGAAGTCGATGCCGGCGTAGATGTCCTCGGTGTTCTCGCGGAAGATCACCATGTCGACCTTGCCCGGGTTCTTGACCGGGGAAGGCACGCCGGTGAACCACTGCACCGGGCGGAGGCAGACGTAGAGGTCGAGCTGCTGGCGCAGGGCGACGTTGAGGGAGCGGATGCCGCCGCCGGTCGGCGTGGTCAGCGGGCCCTTGATGCCGACGAGGTAGTCGCGGAAGGCGGTGAGGGTCTCCTCGGGGAGCCAGTTCTGCGTCCGGTTGAAGGCCTTCTCGCCGGCCAGGACCTCGAGCCACTGGATCTGGCGCTTGCCGGCATAGGCCTTGGCCACGGCGGCGTCCAGGACGCGCACCGAGGCGCGCCAGATGTCCGGACCGGTCCCGTCACCCTCGATGAAGGGGATGATGGGGCGGTCGGGGACGGTCAGCTTGCCGTTGGAAATGGTGATTTTGCCGGCGCCGGCGGGGATGGGGG
>Ga0255079_1000076_pt1 | contig 23476 bp, 21 predicted proteins | sample Colum_Atlam_RepB_FD_188586 | JGI IMG/M metagenome (GOLD analysis project Ga0255079, IMG submission 188586) | Freshwater microbial communities from Columbia River, Oregon, United States - Colum_Atlam_RepB_8h | ecosystem: Environmental > Aquatic > Freshwater > River | place: USA: Oregon... | reverse complement strand
GCCGACGCCCGTGGCCGTCACCCGTCACCTGAAGTTAGTGTCACTTTTGCACCTTTGCACAGGAGCTCTGCTCCGATTTGCACCTTTGCACTGCCTCTTCTGAGCCTCCGAGCCTCTGGTCAACTAAGCCTCTCGTTCGGCCTCTTCCTCCAGCCTTCGTGTCCTCGGGCCCTTCACTCTCTTCCTATACTCAATACTCCATACTCGATACTCTCGTATCTCCCCTTGTCCACGTGCCCACTTGCCAGCTTGTCCCCTAAACAAAAATGCATTCCTCCCTCTCTAATCTCCGCCTCGCCGGCATCGCCGTGACGACGGGATCCGTCGTGCGTGATTATATCGCGGACGGACGGGCCGCGGGGATTGAACGGGCCGTCTTGGAGCGCAACTCCAAGACCTTGGGGCTCAAGCAGCGGCGGGTCGCTACCCCGGGTGTGACCGCGCTCGATCTCTGCGCCGACGCCGCCTCCCGTCTGCTCAATGAGCTCGGTGTCGACGCCACCTCGCTCGACGCGCTCATCTTCGTCACCCAGACCCCTGATCATCCGCAGCCCAATAATGCGTCGCTGCTGCATGGTCGCCTTGGCCTGAGCAAGTCCGCCGCGGCCTATGATCTTTCCATGGGATGTTCCGGCTGGGTCTATGGCCTGCACCAGGCCGCCTTGCTTTGCGCCCATGGAGGTGCCGCCCGGGTGCTCTTGTGCGCCGGCGATACCCTGAGCCGCCTGACTAATCCCGGCGACCGGGCGATCGACCCGATCTTTGGCGATGCCGGCTCCGCCGTACTCGTCGAGAAGACCGGACGGTCGGCGCCCATGCATTTCGTGCTCGGTACGGATGGAGCCGGCGCCGAAGCCATCCGTGTCGCGCAGGGCGGGGCGCGTCAGCCTGCCGGCGACTTGGTGGAACAGACGGACGCCGACGGTAATCGCCGCCACGCCGCCAATCTCTGCATGAACGGGGCGGACGTCTTCAGCTTCACCTTGCGGGAAGTTCCGACCGCCATTGCGACCGTCTTACGCCAGGCAGGCTGGGAGGCCGCGAAGACGGACGCCTTAGTCCTGCATCAGGCCAACACGTTCATCCTGCAATCCCTCGCCAAGAAGACCGGCTATGCCGAGGCGCAGGTCCCGATGGGCGCTTTCGAGCGCTATGGCAATCAGAGCTCAGCTTCGATTCCTGCCGCCATCATCGAAGGCCTAGGCGGGCGCCTCGAAGCCGAATCCCTGCGCATCGTCGGTTGTGGCTACGGCGTCGGACTCTCCTGGGGGGCTTTCGCCGGAGAAATCGGCCCACTCACTGTCTGCCCGATCCAATCCTTTCCGCGATGAACCGCACTGACCGACTGCACGCCCTACGTCAGGATGTCGACGCCCTCGTCGATACCGATGAAGGCACCGTCCTCGCCACCTTGCCGCGCTGGGACTCCTTGGCCATCCTGCTCGTGCTCTCGCATTATGAACATGCGCATAAGCAGGCCGTCACCGGAGCGCAGATCCGCGCCTGCCGGACCGTCGCCGATCTTCTCAACCTCTACGTCGCCTGAACATGCAACAACTCCACATCGTCGGTGCGGGCGGCTTCGGTCGCGAATGTCACGCCTGGGCCAGCCAGCATCCCGACTGCGGCAAGGCATGGGTCATCGCCGGCTTCCTCGATGATAACGCCGAGGCCTTGAAGCCCTTCGGTGATTTCGCCCCGGTTAGCCCGCTCGCGGGCCATCGCCCCTCGGCCGACAACATCTACCTCTGCGGCCTCGGCATGCCCGGCCTGAAGGAGAAGCTGGTTGCTCCGCTCCTCGCTGCCGGGGCCAAGTTCCTGACCTTCGTGCATCCGCAGGCCTTGGTCGGCCCGCGGGTGAAACTGGGACGTGGCTCGGTCATCTGCCCTGGCGCCATTCTCTCTGCCGACATCACCTTGGGCGAATTCGTCCTCGTGAATCTCAACAGCACGATCGGCCACGATGCCACGCTCGGCGATTGGACTTCGCTGAGCGCCCAATGCGATATCACGGGCCATGTGCGGGTCGCGGACCGGGTCTTCATGGGAAGCCGGGCCAGCATCATTCCCGAGAAGTCTGTCGGCAGCCGCTCCATCGTTGGCGCGGGCGCCGTCGTCGTGACCCACGTGCCTGCGGACGTGACCGTGGTCGGCATTCCTGCCCGCGTCCTCTGATATGCGCAAAGCCCTGCTGATTTTCGGAGGCGTGATGCTCGCCGGCCTGCTGGCCCTCGTGCTGGCGGCGGAGTTTTCGCCTCCCCGTCCGCGCGGCTTTACCGGCGATCTCAATCAAGCCCTGCCCGAAGTCGCCGGCTGGGTACGTCGAGACATACCGATCGCGGCCAGCTCGGCAGCCATGGCCAGCGCCCAGGGCATCCTGAATTACAGCCAGGCCAAACAGATTCTCTATACCAAGGGCGGGACGCAGGTCCTCGTCTATGTCGCCTACTGGGAGCCCGGCAAAGTATCGGTCGTCGATGCCGGCTCGCATAATCCGGATTCATGCTGGGTGAATAACGGGTGCGTCCGCACCGAGCGGGTTTATTCCGTGCCGGGCAGGGTGGGGGAGCGTGAGCTCCTGCCCTATGAGCTCGGACAATATATCGTGCCGAACGGCGGCAAACAGAATGTCGCCTTCTGGCATCTCGTGAACGGCGAACCCAATCGTTATGAAGATCAGGAAGCCGGCTGGCGCAACGGACTGCTCGGCCGACTCGAACGCCTCCCTCTCGTCTGGAAAGATATCCGGACGTATGGATTGAATCAGAAGAATGAGCAGATGTTTGTGAGAATCTCGTCGGGGGCCAGAATCGAGGATTTGTTCGCGGATCCGGCGAATGGGGCGTTGTTCGGAGCACTAACCCGATTGGGCGTGTATCGGGATCAAAAGTGGAAGTAGATAAATCGCTCAAGGGGAGACCGGAAACCGGAATGTTACCTCGGTCATTTGATTCGATTAAGCCTCACTTCGCTCAGCTTATTAAGCATCCGGCACACTTTCGAGTACCCTTCATGCAGACTGACGGCTTTTTCATGCGGGATGGCTTTCATCTTCGACGCTAGTTCAAGCTGGATCTTCGTTTCGGCGGCAGAAGCGATGGCTATGCTAAAGAACCGTACGCTATCCTTCGTCGTTGGCCTGCCGTCGCCTTCCGCGATGTTACTCGTCACAGATAAAGCGGCACGCTCCAGCTGGGACTTGAGGGCGGCAAACCTTCGAAAGCTTGGCTGAGAAGTCAGGGCATAGATTTCGTCTGATAGCAATTTAGCAAAGACCAAGACCTGTAGTGGTTCATGATTAGATTTCACAGCCAAGGAATAAGCCCGAGTTTGTGACTGATAAATAAAAGGCTCACACAGGAATTCCTCGGCATCCGCTCCCTGCTTTAACCTAAATAGACACCCCAGCTAATTATCCGGTTTCCGGTCTCCCTTTGGTGCTAAATTAAATCCAACTCTATTTTTAAATGAATCCGAACAGAATTTACCTCTCTCCTCCCGACATCGGCTCGGCCGAAATCGAACACGTCCTGGAAGCCTTCCAATCCAATTGGATCGCGCCGGCGGGTCCGAATCTCGACGCTTTCGAAGAAGATTTCGCCATCCTCGTCGGTTCGAAACATGCCGTCGCGGTCTCTTCCGGTACCGCCGCCCTGCATCTCGCCCTCCGTCTGGCCGGAGTCGGTCCGGGTGACGAAGTCCTTTGCTCCTCGCTTACCTTCATCGCTTCGGCTGCGCCCATCACCTATCTCGGCGCCAAGCCCGTCTTCATCGATTCCGAAGAGCTCAGCTGGAATATGGATCCGTCGCTCGCGTGCGCGGTCATCGAACAGAAAGCCAAGGCCGGCAAGAAGCCCAAGGCCCTCGTCCTTGTCCATCTCTACGGCCAGTCGGCGGATATCACTCCCATCAAGGCTTGTTGTGATAAGAATGGCGTGAAACTGATCGAGGACGCCGCAGAAGCCCTGGGGGCTACCTACGGCGAAGCCTCGCCCGGATCTTTCGGACTCGCCGGTATCCATTCCTTTAACGGTAACAAAATCATCACCACTGGCGGTGGGGGCATGCTCGTCACCGATGATGCGGAATTGGCGAAGCAGGCTCGTTTCCTGGCGACTCAGGCCCGTGACGCCGCTCCGCATTACCAGCATTCGACGGTAGGCTATAATTACCGCCTGAGCAATATCGCCGCCAGCATCGGACTTGGGCAGCTTACCCGCCTCTCGGGCAAAGTCTCGCGCCGTCGCGGGCACTTCAAAGCCTACTCCGAGTCCTTCAAGGATTTGCCCGGAGTCGTCATGCAGCCCGAAGCCGCTTGGGGTGAATCGACCCGCTGGCTCACTTGCCTGACCATCGACCCTAAGATCGCCGGCGTCACCCGTGAGCAGGTCCGTCTCGCACTCGAAGCCGAGAACATCGAAGCGCGCCCCGTATGGAAGCCCATGCACCTTCAGCCCGTCTTCGCCGGGGCTGAAATGCACGGCGGCAAAGTCAGCGAACGCCTCTTCGACCAAGGCCTTTGTCTGCCCTCTGGCGCTGGCATGGACGAGGCCGACCGCAATCGCGTGATCGGGGCCTTCACGAAAGTCTTTGCCCGCTAGGGTCATCATTGCGTGCTGAGCTGGCTTATCTCGAAGTTAAATCCCAGCCGCACTCCGCAAGCGCCGACGAATGGCCTAACCAAAGTTATCAATGTCATTTAACCGCATTCTACGCTCTAGCGCGCTCATGGGCGGAGCCCAAGCCGTGACTTTGTTGACGGCATTATTCCGCACGAAGTTGATAGCGATACTCATCGGTCCCGCTGGCATTGGTCTCATGGGGCTCTTAAATGCCTTTAACGCTAACCTATGGACGGTCGGTGCGTGGGGCTTGAACTTGTCTGGTGTCAGAATGATTTCTTCTGCTCCGCCCGAACAACGTAAGACTAAGGAAGTCGCAGTTAGGGCTATGGGGCGAGGCCTAACATTCGCCGGGCTGATCTTGCTGATCCTCGCTGTGGTGCCAGTAGGCTATATGACCTTTGGTAGTCACGAATACAGTCCTCTCCTCTTTATCTCCGGCCTTGCCGCACCTTGCATGATTACCTCAACTGCTTCGTCCGTATTGTTGCAGTCCGCCGGCCATATTGGTAGCCTCGCTCGCGCGCAAGTGACTTCAGGAGTTATCGGGTTTTTACTGGGCATCCCGGCGATATATTTCTTTGGCGAGCTTGGCATTGGCATCAGCATCCTCCTTGCCTCCGCAGCTTCCGCCTACGCAACCTGGAAAGCCGCCCGCGCCTATTGTCCTTCAGGAGAAGCAAAAGCTAATCCTGATGATATCCGAGAGCTCATCAAGCTGGGCTTTGCCCTGCAGTTGGGTGGCATGCTTGCGAATGCATCGTATTATCTTACAAGGATATTAATCATCAAACATTACCCAGGAGATATGCAGGCCGGACTCGACGCAGCTGGATACTATCAGGCTGCGTTCGCGTTGGCTGGTCTTATGCCAGGCTTCATTTTTAGCGCGATGGGGGCGGAGTTTTTCCCTCAGGTTTCCGCTGCAGCCAGCGAGCATGACGCTCGAATAATTACAGAAAGGCAGATTCGCGCCTGCCTGTTGCTGGCACTACCCATGTTGATGGCTATACTTACGGCGGGAGATTGGATCATGTCCCTGCTTTATGCCCAATCATTTGGAAAGGCCGTGCCGTTGCTACCTTGGTTCGTTTGGGGCATCTATGGCACACTTCTCAGCTGGCCGATTGTATATTGGATGATGGCTCGAGGGAAGAAGCGGAATGTCATTTTCATTCAGACGACCGCAGCAATTCTCATCGGCCTCACCGCCGCGGTACTCGTTCCCTGCTTCGGCATTATGGGTGCCGCAATTGGCTTCTGCGTCAGCAACACGATTTATCTCTGCGTCATGGTTGTATATGCACGCAGGCAGGCAGGAATGTGGATTAGTAACCGCACCCTTCGCTGGTTTCTCTTCTCGGGAGTCTCCTTAGGCCTAGGCCAGTTGCTAGACGGTTTGGTTTCAACGGTGTTTCTAAAGCTAGCCCCAGCCTTCATTTCTACTCTTATTTGCGGAGCTATCTATTTCAAGGTCATGCGATCTTCCGAAGGCAAAAGTCAATGAGGGTTGGTATTTACATCGACCGCATGGACCTGCGAGGCGGCGCCCAGCGCGTCGTCTCGAATCTTTGTCACGGCTGGAGCCGCCTTGGATGGACTGTTCATCTCATATTAGTGAGCGGCGGGGAGCCGGCCTTCCTAGTGCCTCCGACAGTCCTGACGCATCGGCTCGCCGCGCATCATAAGCGGCGTGGTCTGCCGGGGCTATGGGATAATTGGCAGCACGTCCGTGCGCTAGGACGGGTCGTCCGGGTGGCGCGGCTTGATGCCGTCTTGGCGATCTCTACGGTGGCCAATATACACCTGGCTTATGCGGACCTTCCGCCGAGCGTCGTCCGCATCGGCTCCGAGCACAGTTACGCACGGCATTTCCCGCTTTCCTTCATTAAGCAATGGTTCCGTCGGCGGGCCAACGCGAGACTGGACGCCGTTGTCTGTCCGACGAACGAGGCCGCCGCCACTCTGACCCTCGATTGCCCTGGGTCGCGCGCTTGTGGAATCCCGAATTGGCTGACATGGCCTCTGCCACATGGAGGCGGCTCGGCGTCGGCCGGCCTTCGTCGCCCTGGACGCAAGCTTTTCCTTGCCTGCGGCCGCTTCGATAAGCTCAAGGGTTTCGCCCGGCTCATTACGATGTTCAACGCCGTAAAGCATCGGTTGCCTGATTGGGATCTTGCAATCGTGGGTGACGGCGATGACCGCGAACTGCTTGTGCGCCTGGTCCAGGATCTGGCGCTCGGTGACAGGGTATTTTTCCCCGGCTGGCTCGCTGACATGGAAAGCGCCTTCCGCTCGGCTGACCTTTTCGTTTTCCCATCGGTTTCTGAAGGGTTCGCCTTGGTCTTGGCCGAAGCGATGGCCTGCGGTCTGCCGTGCCTCTCATATGACTGCAAGGTAGGCCCCTCGGAGATCATCCGCCATGAGGTGGACGGCGTGCTGGTGCCAGTCGGTGACGAGGGCGCGTTCACCTCCGCGATGCTTAGGCTCGCCGAGGACGAAGCCGAACTTCAGCGCTTGGCCGCCGGCTGTCCGGCCATCCTCGGCAGGCTAGCTGAAAGCACCGTTCAGCCGCTTTGGGCCCAGGTCCTCAGCCAGAAGCGATGAGTCTCGTCGTCCTGACCAACATCCCCACTCCTTACCGCACGGCGTTTTTTGACGCCTTGGCGGAGGCGGCGGCGTGCGCGGGGAAGCGCTTCCATGTGCTGTATTGCGCGAAGACGGAACCGGGAAGGCATTGGCCATATGAGCCGGCGAAGATGAAGCACGCGCACACGGTGCTACGTGGCTTCCATCCATCGCTCACGGGTATCCACGCTCACCTGAACCCGGGCGTGCTTGCCGAGTTAAATCTCCTCAAGCCGGACGCTCTCGTCATCGCGGGCTCCTGGAATACGCCGACGATGCTCGTCGCCGGGCTTAATATCTACTCACCAGCCCCGCGTCGTTTTTTCTGGAGCGAGGGCCACGCCGATGCGGCCTTGCATAAGTCAGGGTTGATCGCCTGGCTTCGCCGACGCGTCTACCGGACCTTCGACGGATTCGCGGTGCCTAACGCAAAGAGCGCCGAGTGGGCGATCGCCCAAGCCGGCTCTCCGCGCCCTGTCGTCACTCTGCCTAACGCCATTGATGCCGCCTTCTTCAAGCGTCCCGCCGGGGATGCCCGCAGTCAGGCACGCGCCAGGCTCGGCATCCCGGCAGAGGGCAGGGTGCTGGTGCAGGTCTCCGCTTTGACTGAGCGGAAGGGCGTTTTGCCGCTGGCGAAGGCTTTCTTGGCTCTTTCGGCCGTCGAAAGCAGCGGAGCTCGCCTTCTCTTCGTCGGTGACGGTGAACAGCGCTCCGAACTCCAACATTTGGCGGACAGTTCTGCCGGTACGATCCGCGTGCTTGGTCAATTGCCGCCTGAAGAAGTACGCCAAGTTCTCTGGGCGTCGGATGCGTTCGTACTCAATACCCGGCTCGACCCTAACCCGCTTTCAGCCATCGAGGCCACGGCCGCTGGGCTGCCAGTGGTGATGTCGGCGGTCGCGGGTAATTGCCATGAAATCGTGGAAGCACCCAATGCCGGGTTCATTATCCGCGACCCGGCTGATCCGCGGGAAGCCTTGCGTGCCGTGCTCTCCGCCTCGGATGAGGAGCTCGCCGCCATGGGTGCGCGTGCCACCACGAATGCCCAGCGCTTCGACGCCATGTCCGTGGCGCGCTCGCTTATTAAGCAGCTTTATCCGGCAAGCTGATCCGCCGCCCAAGTTCTCATCTAATCAGCCGCGCTTCATGCGCGGCTTTTTTGTGCCCAGATCGGGAGGTAGGGACGTGATGCCATCGCGTCCGCCCTGTACCCCCGTCGGATGCGATGTCATCGCATCCCTACCCATTACCCGATCTGCCTATGTCGTGACGCTGTCCCGACCCTACCTATGGAAGGCATTAGCGGTTAGCGGTTGGGAACACCGATCCCGCCACCAGCAACCCGGAGCTGCCACCCGCCACCTGGAACTTGTCTCTCACTTTTGCACCTTTGCACAGGCCATAGGCCGATTTGCACTTTTGCACCTAGGTCGGCACGCAGTGCCGACCCTACCTCGCGGCATGAATTTCCCCCTATACTCCATACTCGGAACTCTATACTCTGGGTTCGCCGATAAATCGGCGAACCCCATGCCCCGCATCCTGGCCCTGACCTGCCTTCTGCTGATCTCCGTGACCGCGCGCGCGGGCGGTCTTTTCGACGCTGGCGCGTGGGCGCCGATCGTCCTGCCGACCGAGCCGGAGCTCGATGAACTCGCCGCCGCCCGCTCCCTCGCCGATTGGTGCGAGCGCGTGACCGGCGTGCGTCCCGAGACGCGTTATGAAGCCAAGGGCGTGCGTAGCCCGGCCTTGGCGATCTATGTCGGCAAGACCGCCGCCGCCCGCTCCGCCGGGATCAAGGCTCTGGCCGAAGAGGGCGACACCGCCCGACGCGCGGTCGTCGGCCAGTCCGTCTTCCTCGTCGGCAACAACCCGGCCGCCACGCGCATCGCGGTCGGCCGTTTCTGCGAACAGCACCTCGGCGTCTTCTTCGCCTTCCCCGGCGAGCTCGGCGCCGACTGGCGTCCGCGCTATCAGATCGGCTTCCCGGGCGCGGATGAATTCCGCCCCGACTTCCGCTGGCGCCAGCTGAGCGGCCTCAACGAACTCTCCGAAGACTGGGCCTTCTCCGTCGGCTACGGCCGGACGCCGGCGTTCTCGCACGGGCTCTATCGGGCCTTCGACCAGAAACTCTGGAAGCAGGAGCCGATGCTCTTTCCGATGGTCGACGGCAAGGCGGTCGAACCGAAGGGCGACGCGTACGATCCGAACCCGCACCTCGACAACCCGCGCGCTCCGGAAATCGGCGCCCAATACGCCCGCGGCTTCTTCCGCCAGAACCCCGACGCCTTCTCCGTCCCCCTCGGCGTCAACGACACGCTCAAGTTCGACGACTCCGCGGAGTCCGAGGGCTGGTATCGCGAACGCCCGGTACGCACCGACTACGTCTTCAGCTTCTATAACGCCGTCGCCGACTCGGCGTGGGCCCCGGAAGGCGACCTGAAGGGCGAGCGTCATGCCATCGGCGTGCTGGCTTACCTGCAGACGCTCCGCGCTCCGACCATCAAGCTCCGCCCGTCAATCTTCCCGTGGGTGTGCGCTGACCGGACCGCCTACGGCGACCCGGCCTTCGCCGCGCAGGACCGGGCCAACCTCGCGGCCTGGGCCAAGTCGGGCGTCCGCCGCCTCGGCGTCTATGATTATCTTTACGGTGCCGAAGTCGCCTCGCCGCGCGTCAACCTGACCGCGCTCATCCAATCCATCCACACCACCTACACCGCCGGGGCCCGCGGTTGGTATGCCGAAGCCTACCCGCTCTGGGCCTTCGACGCGCCCAAGCTCTGGATCGCGGCGAAGCTGCTCGAGGACCGCATGGCCAATACCGAGACGCTGCGTCGGACCTGGTTCGACCGTGCCTATGGTCCGGCGGCCGATGAGATGATCGCCGCCTACGCGCAGATCGAAGCCGCGTGGAAGCGAGACGCCATCGCCGGCGGCAAGGACCAGCTCCTCCGCCACTTCCACGATCAGCGTGGCGCCCTCGTCCTCTCCACCGGCGAGATCGCCGTGATCAGCCAGCACCTCCTCGCCGCCCAGCAGATCCTCCGCGATCCGACCAGCGACGCCGGCGCGCGCCGGCGCCAGGCCTGGCGCCTCGGCCAGTTCACCGAAGCGTGGGACCTATACCTCGGCTTCCGGGAACTCGTCCAGGCCCGCAAGGTCATCCCGGCCGCCGAAGCCCGCCTCTCGGCTTTGCGTCGCCTCACCTCCGCCGATGCCGCTTACACCGCGAAGGAGGCCACCTTCAACCGCCGCTGGGGTGCCTATGGTCAGCCGGTGAAATGGCATCTCTTCTCGGGGGAGAATCCCCGCGCGCAATGGTCCGAACGCTTCCTCGTCGAAGGCGCGGACGAAGCACTCGCCCAGTGGGCCGCCACCGATCAGCCTAAGGGTTGGCTGGCTTACCGCGTCGCCCAGCAGGGTGCGACCGCGCCGGTCGCGCATCGCCATGACTTCGCCGAAGTCGAGACCCCGACCGACCTCGCCCCGTCTTCCTTCAACCGTGGTGACATCCTTCGCTCCGGCCTGCGCCTCGTCGCGCCGGGAGGGAAGATCGGCCCCATCGCCGCACCGGTCGCGCTCAAGGGCGGCCAGCTCGTGCGCCTGCAGTTGTGGACTTGGACGGCCGAGCTGCCCGTCGCCGAGAACCAGCTCGTCGTGACCCTCCGCTTCATCGGCCCGAACGCCCGTTCCGAAATCCGTCAGGTTTGTCAGTCCCGCCAGACGATCGTCCCGGCCGTCGTGCCGGCCTGGGCCACCGGGCTCGAGTATGAGCTCACCTTCACCGGCGGCGCTTTCCCGCAGGAAGCCTCCGTGCAACTGATCGACCTGCCTGCCGCCGCGACCCGCTGATGCTCAAACGCGCGTTCGATATCGGCTTCTCGCTGGGTTGGCTGATCGTCTTCAGCCCGCTCCTGCTCGTCGTCGCCCTCCTCGTGCGGCTCAAGCTCGGCTCGCCCGTGCTCTTCATCCAGGAGCGCCCCGGCCTCCGGGCGAAGCCGTTCCGTATGGTCAAGTTCCGCACCATGAACGACGCGTGCGGGCCGGACGGTGAGCTGCTGCCGGACGACCAGCGCCTGACTTCCTTCGGTCGTTTCCTGCGCGCCACCTCGTTGGACGAATTCCCCGAGATGTGGAACGTCCTCATCGGCGACATGAGCGTCGTCGGACCCCGTCCGTTGCTCATGCGCTATGTCGCCCGCTACGACGCTTTCCAGGCCCGACGCATGGAGGTCAAACCCGGCGTCACCGGCTGGGCCCAGATCAACGGCCGCAACACCCTCACCTGGGAGGAGAAATTCGCCCTTGATGTCTGGTATGTCGATAATCGCACCTTCGGGTTGGATATGAGGATCGTCGTGAAGACGTTCTTCAAAGTCTTCGCCCGGAGCGGCATCGATGCCGGCGCCGGCAAGACGATGGAGGAGTTCCGTGGCTGAATTTTAGTAGCCCCTCCGGAACGGCTTTTTGATAAGCCTATGCGCCATCGCATATAAAGCGCTAAAAGGTGCGATGCCGACTCCCTTTGTCAGCCATATGAATGCTTCACGCGGTTGTCCGGATCTTAATAGTTCAGCGGCATACGGCACGATAGCATGCCTTACGTAACGACCCCGGTGAAGGCGCCCTCTCCGGCTCCATCCCCATTCCATGGTCGCCTTTAGTGCGTGAACGCTTCCGGCTTCCTCGGTCAGGGCGAGACAGCAAAGCGCGATAACCAGATCAGCTTCTTCCTGAACGGACAGCGAAAGCTTGGGGAGATCGGCCCCCGAAACCGGCAACGATTGTTGGTCGAAAGGATCCGGAAGGCCAGCCGTTCGACGTTTATGAGCCAACTTTGCTAATATCGTTGCGAACGACTGCCTGTAGGCATGGCGACATGTCACGCTATCGGCATGCTGGCGATAGCAGAGCAAGGCTTCGGGTAGGTTATCCAGTTCGTGCGTCTCGGACAGTCGTAGCCATAGGTCGTAATCTTCAGCATGTTTGAATGCAGCCCTGTACCCACCGGCGGAGACCACTGCTGACTTGCGGAACATCACTGCTGGGTGCGCCAGAGCACAGCCTCCTGAAAGGGCAGTCCGTACCGCGGAGGGCCCCGTTGGGAAGCGCCTGACTCCCCTCGTCCGACCAAATGCGTCGATCAGAGTCACGGCCGATCCTAGTGCGACCACTTCTGGATGATTGGACAGATATGCAAACTGTCTAGCGAGTCGTTCAGGATGAGCTAAGTCATCGGCATCTATCCGGGCGATGAACTCCCCGTTTGCCTTGTTCAACCCAGAATTCAAAGACGCCACAAGGCCTTGGTTGGGTTGGCTAAAAATCCTAAATCTCGCATCCCCTTTATATTCGCTTAGAATTTGGGCGGTTGCGTCAGTCGAGCCGTCGTCAATCACGACAATCTCCAGCTCTTCATGGGTCTGCTGTACAAGAGTTGCGAGCGTGGCGCGAAGGAAGCGCTCTCCGTTATGGACGCACAGAACAACTGATACCGAAGGTTGGCCCATTCATCTATGAAATTAGGGGTGACTATCGGCGTCCAGTGCTAAGATGCCATCACCTGGCGTGATTAGATTTGATTAGGAATGAAGCACGGGCATAGATTTCCGGTGTGAAGGCATTGCGAACACTCAGAGCTTACATGCGTAATCTGCTGAGGCTGCCAGAGAATATCGCTGCAATTGCGAAGATGGCGGGAGCTGGTAGAAAGGACTATGCCATTACCCCGGAAGATATGGCGAAAGCCCTCGGAGCTTCGGCCCTTGCCCGTTCCGTTAGCATAGTTGAGGCGGAGATGCCAGCAGCCGTTATTTTTCAGGAAGTCACTGATTTCTATGCTTACTGTCTCGGCAAGGTGTCGCCTCATGGGGCGTGCTGCGAATTCGGGGTCTATTCGGGGAACTCCATTAACTCCTTTGCAGATCTGATGCCTGGACGGATCTTTGACGGATTCGATTCCTTTCGTGGCTTGCCGGAGCCTTGGGGTGGACACGCTCCTCAGGACTTCAACCGCGGCGGGTCGCCTCCGGTTGTCCGCGTCAATGTTCGTCTGCATGTCGGTACCTTCGAGCAGACCTTGCCGGCGTTTGTCGCGTCGATTAAAGGCGTTGCTTTCCTGCATGTTGATTGCGACCTATACGCCTCTACAGCCTGCATATTCTCCCAGATCGGTCACCAGCTGAACCCGGGATGTGTGGTGATTTTTGACGAGTATTTCGGCTATCCCAGCTTCGAGTTTCATGAACGAAAGGCGTTCGCTGAATTCCTGACCTCTTCCGGAAGGAGGGCCGAGTGGTTCGCTTGTTGCGGCCAGCGTGCCGCTTGTATTATTTTCTAGAAACCTATTATTTCATGGCCAAACGCATTGCAATAGCTGGCGCAGGAATCTCCGGGGCCGTCCTGGCGCGCTGCCTGTCAGAGGCTGGCTGGGAGGTGGATGTGTTCGATGCACGGAACCATATCGCAGGAAATTGCCATACCGAGCGTGATGATGCGTCCGGCGTCCTCGTACATCGCTACGGGCCGCATATTTTTCATACCTCCGACGAGGAAGTCTGGGCTTTCGTTAATCGGTACGGCACCTTCAACTCATTCCGACACCGAGTCAAGGCTGTCGCAGGCGGGCGAGTTTTCGGGCTGCCGATAAACCTCCTCACTATTAACCAGTTCTTCGGACGTAACATGTCCCCTGATGAGGCCAAGGTTTTCATTAGCAAGCTCGGCGAAGGAGGTTCTTCCGAGCCGGCCAACTTCGAGGAGCAGGCCATGCGTTTCGTAGGGCGTGATCTTTATGAGGCCTTCTTCAAGGGCTATTCAAAGAAGCAATGGGGAGTCGACCCAGTCCATCTGCCCGCCAGCGTGCTAAAGCGACTGCCGGTCCGGTTCGATTATAATGATGAATACTTCAATCATAAGTATCAGGCAATGCCCGTCTCCGGGTATACTGCCCTCGTCGAGAAGATGCTGGATGCCCCCGGGATTCAAGTGCACCTAGGACGGCGCATCTCTCGCGCTGAGGTTAATGATTACGACCACTTTTTCTACACTGGTCCGTTGGACGGATATTTCGATTATGCCTTAGGAAGGCTTGGCTACCGTACCTTGGATTTCGACACTTTCCGGTTCACCGGAGATTTCCAAGGGTGCGCCGTCATCAATTATTGCGACGCAGACGTGCCGTTCACCCGCATCACAGAGCACAAGCACTTCTCGCCGTGGGAGTCTCATGCAGAATCAATATGCTACCGTGAGCATAGCCGCCTGGCCGGGCCGGACGACACCCCATATTATCCGATTCGTCTGGCAGTAGAGCAGGCCTTGCTCGGTCAGTACTTGGAATTGGCAAGGCGCGAATCCCGCGTCACTTTCGTTGGGCGATTGGCCACGTACCGCTATCTCGACATGGATGTCAGCATCGGCGAAGCACTGCGTTGTGCGCGCAAGTTCCTGGAATGTCGCCAGCTCAACGCGCCCATGCCCCCGTTTACGGTGGATCCTGAATCCCATGCCTAAGATCACAACAAGACGCTTCCTCGTCGTCGCCCGCGTAGGCGACCGTTCTCTTCATCGCCATTGGCTGTCCGGTGGCGAAAGGAACTTCGATCTTTATCTTAGCTATTATGGGGCTGAGCCCGATAGGTTCTCAGTGGATGCGGAGTACTGGCGCGGACGCAAAGGCCCGAAGTGGCCGATTCTGGCAGAACACGTCCGGGAGGATGCCTCAATCTTCGACGCATATGAGGCGGTCTGGCTGCCCGACGACGATTTGCTAATCGATGCGAAGCAGATCAGCAGGATGTTCGAATATTTCTCATTGTTCGGCTTAGCGCTAGGCCAGCCCGCCTTGTCGCACGATTCATATTATTCACACTCCGTCCTGCTTCACGATGGCCGCTACCTTGTGCGCTACACGAACTTCGTCGAGGTAATGGCACCAATCTTTAGCCGCGAAAGCCTGCGGGTACTCTCGCCGACGTTTGACCAAAGCCGTATCGGCTGGGGCTTGGATTACCTTTGGCCCTATCTCTTGGATAAAGCCTCAGTCGCCGGAAGGATTGGGATTATTGATGCGGTGACGATGGTGCACACACGTCCCGCCGGCGGCGGAGACCTCTATAAGCTTGACCCTACGAAATCTCCAGAGGCCGACATGGCGGCCTTACGTGCACTATATCCAGACGCCCGCGTAGAGCACGCTTTTCAGGCCGATAAACTCAGCATCTATGGCGGCGTTAAAGAGGACGTTTCGGGAGACGGATTTATGGCCAAAATTCGGGCCAGACTATACCGGCGAATTGCTCACTGGAAGGGGCTGCGCTCGACTAAGCACAAGAATTAACTGGGCTCTAAGCGGCTCGGATCCTGGGTCTTTATTTTGAACCTAATTTCTTTAACACAGGATCTCGTACGAGGGGTGGCTCCACCGGTGCTCCGCACGCTTGCGCTGTTTGATAGAGCGCAAGGATGAGTTCCATGGTCGTGCGCCCTTAGGCGCCATCGATGCCGGTGAAGGGATGCCGATGGAAGAGTTCCGGGTCACGGGAACCTGAACAGCCAAGACTTTTTTGGTCGCTCCGCTATTCCCGATAGATAGACCCTTGGCATGAAGTTCAGCCTGTCGCGGTTTTTCTACAAGCTTTGCGTCTCGGTCGAGAAACGGGTGACTTATCTTTGCGGCAAGGGTTATGGTTCGGCCACCATCGCGCAGGAGGTCCGCATGGTATCATCTTTGCTTGGCCGCAGGCCCCGGCTCGCTGTCGACATCGGCGGCAATGTCGGCGATTACTCCGACGAGTTGCTGCGTCGCTTCCCGGGACTGGAGCTGCATGTCTTCGAACCGGCGACTTCCAACGTGAACCGGCTGCGTAGTCGGTTCGCCGCTTATGAGCAGGTCAGCCTGCAGCAGGCCGCCTTGTCCGATGTCGCCGGCCGGATGACGCTATTCGCGGACCGGGATGGCTCCGGTATGGCCAGTCTGGCCCAGCGTCAGCTCGGCCACCTCGATATCCGGTTCGATCCGATGGAGGAGGTCGAAGTGCGTCGCTTCGACACCTATTGGAAGCAAGCCCTGGCCGGCCGGGTCATCGACATCGTCAAGATCGACGTCGAAGGTTACGAGTTGATGGTCCTCCGGGGGTTCGGCGAGGCGATTCGCAACGTCCGCGTGCTTCAATTCGAGTTCGGCGGGACGAACATCGACACCAAGGTGTTCTTCCGCGACCTCTGGCGTTTCTTCGAGGAGGCGGGATTCGACCTCTATCGCATTACGCCACTGGGAGTCATGCGCATCGAGCACTACCACGAACGCGACGAACTTTTCATCATCGCCAACTTCATCGCCGTCAACCGAAGCGCCGGCGAGTGATCAGGACTTAACGCCCAGCTTCTTGAGCGCGGGATCCTTCGCCAGCGGGAGGTCGACAGGGGCTCCGCCGGCCTGCGCCGATTGATACAGCGCCAGAATCAGTTCCACGGCCTTGCGGCCTTCGGCGCCGTCCACGGCGGGGCGCTTGCCCGCACGGATGGCGGTGACGGCGTCCTCGAGATTAGAGCGATGCCACGCATGGCCGATGGCCTTCGGGTCATTGGCGCCGGCGCCGCCGCCTTCGGTGGCCGGAGCAAGGACAGGGGCGTCGGAGGTCAGGGGCTTTTCGAATTCGAAGGCGGTCAGTTTGTCGTCGCGGAGGACGGCCGCGCCGGTCGTGCCATGGATGCGGATCTCGGCCGGGAAACCCGTGCCGGACCAGCAGGCCGTGGAACTGGCCAGCGTCGCGCGGCAGCCATTGGCGAATTCGATCCAGCCCGCGGCGATGTCCTCGACCTCGATGCCGTCGTGGGCGACGAGCCCCGCCGTGCCGGAGACGCGCTTCGGTTCGCCGAGGAACCAGAGCAGCAGGTCGATGGTGTGGATGCCTTGGTTCATCACGGCGCCGCCGCCATCGAGGGCGAACGTGCCGCGCCAGGCCGCGGAATCATAATAGGCCTGCGTACGCCACCAGGGGATGAGCGCACCGGCGAGCGTCAGCTTGCCGAAACGGCCCGCCGTCAGGGCCGCCTTGAGCGCGACCGCGCCGGAACCGAAACGGCGGGGCAGGATGCCGGCGACGGTCACGCCTGCCTGGGCGCAGGCGGCGTTGAGTTCGTCGCAACGCGCGAGGGTGACTTCGAGAGGCTTCTCGACGACGACGTGCTTGCCGGCCTGCGCGCAGGCGAGGGCCGGGGCGAGGTGGTCGCCGCTCGGCGTGCAGAGGCAGACGATGTCGACGTCCGGATTGGCCAGCAGCGCCTCCGGCGTCTCGGCGAAGGCGATGCCGTGCTTGGCGGCGAAGTCGCGGCCTTTGGCAGGCGAGCGATTATAAGCGGCGACGAGCTTCACGCCGGCGATCTCGGCGAGCGCCTTCGCGTGGAACTCGGCGATCATGCCGGTTCCCCAGATGCCGAAACCAAGGAGTCTTTTGGACATGCTACAATCTAATCGTCACATCATCGCCATGTGAAGGCCGAACAACGGACAAACCCAATACGGGCGAATATTGACAGTTCCTGGCATAGTTACGAAAATGAACTTCGATCAGATGAGCCTTAAGTCCGCATTGCAGAAACTCATTCGCTCGGTCCGCAAGCGAGTCTGGTTCCTGAAGTCCAAGCCGGCCAGCCGCCGACCGATCTTGGATGGCCTCCTCGGGCCGGCGGCCGCATCGGATACGCCCAAGGCGATGATCGATATCGGTTCGATGCTGACCCGGCACGGCATCGTACCGCGCGGCGTGATCCACGTCGGCGCCCATCAGGCCGGCGAGTTGGACGAATACCTCCGCCTGGGGTTCGCCAAGATCCTCTATGTGGAAGCCAATCCGGCGCTGATCCCCGCCCTGCGCGAGAAAGCCGCCGCGCATACCGGCAAGGTCTTCGTGGTCCATGCGGCCGCCGCCGACGTCGACGGGGCCGCGTTCCTGCATGTCACTTCGATGGACCAGAGCAGCTCCATCCTGCCGCTCGGCAAGCATCTGGAGATCTACCCTTCCATTCGGGAGGTGGCCAAGGTCGAGGTCCGTTCCCGCCGCCTGGACACCATCCTCAAGGAGGAAGGACTGACCGCCGCAGACTTCAATTTCCTCAACCTGGACATCCAAGGAGCCGAACTCATGGCCTTGCGTGGGGCGCCGGCTTTGCTGTCCGGCGTCGCCGCCGTCAACACCGAGGTGAATCTTCAGGAACTCTACCAAGGCGCCGCTTTGCTCGGCGAGCTGGAAGGCTTCATGGCCGAGGCCGGATTCAACCGTGCCGCCATGGTGACGCCGTGGCACCCGACCTGGGGCGACGCGTTCTACGTGCGTAAGCCCGTCGTCACGATGAGCACCTTCGGTCAGAATGGCCGCTTCGCCAACCAGCTCTTCCAGTATATGTTCCTGCGGTTGGTCGCCCGTCGGCAGGGCGCCCTCGTCCAGACCCCTCCTTGGGTCGGACGCGAGCTCTTCGGTTGCGACGAGCCCGCCCCGGTGCTCGCCATGCCGGAATGGAGGGAGCCCGTCGATCAGCTGAGCGCCGACGAGGCGTTCAAGGGGTGCGAGTGGACACGCCATTTCCGCGAGCCCGCTCCGGGCTTCTCCACGCAAGACTACTGGGGTTACTTCATGGGCCATACGGCGGACCTCGCCCCGGACCGCGCGTTCATCCGCGACCTATTCCGATTCGTGCCCGAGTTCGCGCAGGCCGCCGGCCAGCGGCTGGCCAAGCTCCGCGCCCGCCGCCCGCGCATCCTCGCGGTGCACCTGCGTCGCGGGGATTACGGGTACGCGCATTTTTTCCGCGCGCCTTGCGCTTGGTATGAGGCTTGGCTTCGCCGTAACGGTTTCGACCCTGCGGAGTGGCTGATCTACGTATGCTCGGAAACGCCGGCTCCATACCTCAGGCGGTTCGCCGGATATCAGACCGCGGATGCCACCCATCTCGGAGGGAAGGGCGAAGTCGCCGCGTATCTCGACTTCTACGTCCTCACGCAGGCGGATTACGTCCTGGCCGCGAATAGCTCGTTCTCGTTCATGGCGGCCATGCTCAACGAGCATGCGACCGGTTTCGCCCGGCCTTGCGCCCAGCAGGAGGCCCTCGTAGCGTTCGACCCGTGGGACGCCCCTGTGCTGTTACGTCACGCCCCGGCGCCCGAGGTCCATCGTCGCTTCATCGAGCAAGACTGAACACATCATGACCGAAAGCAGATTCGCCAGGTTCCTGTCCAAGCTCCGCAACTCAGTCCGGAAGCGGTTTCGGTTCGATCGGCCCAACGACACGGACCGGGCCTTCCTGGCGCGCATGCCTGAGTCGCAGCGCGCCCGGCTCGCCTCCGTCCTCCGCAAATCCCAATCGCAGATCTGCCAGGACCTCTTCGCCCTCAGCGTCCTGGATTTCAAGCGCGACGGTTTCTTCGTCGAATTCGGCGCCGCCGACGGCCGGGGCCTGAGCAACACCTGGCTGCTCGAGAAGCATTTCGGTTGGAGCGGCATCCTTTCGGAGCCGGCCCGTTCCTACGCGCAGAAACTACGGTCCCAACGCGACTGTGCGATCGACCATCGCTGCGTCTGGAGCCGGACCGGCGAGACGCTCGCTTTCCGTGAAGCCAGCAACCGCGTTCTTTCGACCATCGCCGCCTACTCGGACGGAGACATGCATGCCGACGCCAGGAAGGAAGGCGTCACCTACGACGTCGCCACGGTCAGCCTTGCCGACCTGCTCGCGGAGCACGGCGCGCCGCCCGAGCCGGACTTCTTGTCCATCGACACGGAGGGGAGCGAACTGGCGATCCTGAGCGCGCTCGATTTCAAACGCTGGTCCTTCAAGGTCATCTGTTGCGAGCATGCCTATACCGAAGCCCGGGGCCCTCTGCACGAGCTCCTGAGCGCCAATGGCTACGAGCGCGTCCACGTAGATATCTCGCAATACGATGACTGGTACGTCCGCCGAGACATCCTACGGGCGAAAGGAGGGGCCTCCGCATGAGCCACGTCACGCCCGCCGTTCTGCTCATCGCCTTCAACCGTCCGGAGCAGACGCGCCAGGTCTTCGCGGCCATCCGCGAGGCACGTCCGGCGCGGCTCTATCTCGCCTGCGACGGGCCTCGGCCGGGTAAGGCTGGTGAGGTGGAAAAGGTCCAACAAGTCCGGGCGCTGGCCCAAGAGGTCGATTGGCCTTGCGAGGTGAGCACCCGCTTCCTCGATCAGAACGTCGGCTGCGGCCATGGTCCTGCTGGCGCGATCGACTGGTTCCTTTCCGCTGCCGGCGAAGGCATCATCCTTGAGGATGATTGCGTGCCGCAGCCGGCCTTCTTCCGTTTCGCAGCCGTGATGTTGGAGCGCTATCGCTTGGAGCCCAGAGTCGGATTGATAGGCGGCTCCAAAATGGCCCCGCCGGTCTCGCTGGGCTCATCCTATGGCTTCAGCCGGATTCCCTCCTGTTGGGGCTGGGCGACCTGGCGTCGTGCCTGGGATGGCTATGATATCCGACCGACCCAGATCTCAGCGGAGGAATCTTGGACGAAGCACTTCCACCGCAAGACCGTCCGTAATCTGACCGCGGCGGTCGACGGGCTGCGCGGCAATGACGTCCACGCCTGGGATTATCAGTTCATGCTGCACCTGCTGCGCAAGGACATGCTGACCATCATCCCCGACGACAACCTCGTGCTGAACATCGGCTTCGACGGATCGGGCACGCACTTCAGTGAAAATCGTCGCCCTTGGTGGGTGCCGCATGCGGCATTCGATGTCACCGAGACGTGGGCCGAACTGCCGCCGCTGACCCCGCATGCCGGCTATGACCGTTATTTTCAGGCCGTCGCCCATGGTGGCTGTGGCAAATTCTACCGCATGCTGATCAAGTACGGTCGACTGCTCCGGCGCTTCCTGAAGCCCGGCGCGGCCTGAGCTAAGGCATCTCGACTTTGGCCGCCAGGAGGCGCAATCGCGACCACGATTGCTTTTCTCGGACGCCGAAGATCACCCGTAAGGGCAGGTATCGCAGGTTGGCGGTCATCCAGCCGAGCATGGACCGGTGCTCGCGCCATGCTTCCCGGCGCTGACGCATCAACCGGCGCACCTTCAACGCGAGTTCGTCGCCCGCCCCGGAGCCGCCGGGCCTGATCTCCGTTTCGAACATCCGGTCCAGCGTGCGCATGAGCACGCTTTTCGGCTCCACGGTTTCTTTCGCGTGGATGCAGAACGTCGAGCCGACTTCTGGCACGACGCACAGACGCATCTCATGGGCGTGACGCAGCGTCCAGGCGGTGTCGCCATGCGTGCCGTAGTCCAGCGGGAAGGGCCTGGCCCGCAGGAAATCCCCGCGGAAAAGGTCGCTGGCACAACTGCCGAGCAGGGCGTGGGTGCCGGCGGAACGGAAAGCGAGATGCCTGACGACCGGAGGCAGCAGGAGGACGGGACCACCCCCGCCCATTTCCTCATGGATGCGCGGATTCCGTTGCGCCTTGGCAGGCAGGATCTGCCCGGCTTCGTCGACGAATGTGCAAGGGCTTATGACGATATCAGCCTGCGTGGCTTCGCCGCGGTCGCGCAGGCGGACCAGCTGCGCCCTCTCGATGGTGTCGCCGGCGGTGCTGACGTAGATCCAGTCGCCGGTCGTGGCGGCGATGCCTTCGTTCCAGGAGGCGTAGAGCCCACGGTCGCGCTCGATGATGCGTAATTTCGGGTGGCTGAGGCGGCGCCGGATGAGATCAAGCGTCCCATCCGTCGAACGACTGTCCACCACCACGACTTCATGCGCCAAGTCGATCCACTGCTCCATGGCGTCTAGGTGCCTTGCCATCAGCGGGAGGCAGTTGAAGGTCGGGAGGACTACGCTGATGGTCGGTACGCTCAAGACTACGTTAAGATAAGGTAGGCGTCTTGTGGCGCAAACTTCTTTTAGGCGCATGCGCCTGAGGCCGTCGGCGCATCTGCGCTTGAAGTCCCCACGGCGCAGGAGTTTAAATCCTCGTATGCCCACTCCTTCCGTCATGCCGAAGGCCGTCATCCTGGCAGGCGGCCTAGGTACCCGGCTCAGCGAAGAGACCGTGCTGCGCCCGAAGCCGATGGTCGAAGTCGGCGGCAAGCCATTGCTCTGGCATGTGATGAAGATCTACGCGTCCCACGGCGTGACGGACTTCGTCATCTGCTGCGGCTTCAAGGGTTACGTCATCAAGGAATATTTCGCGAATTACTTCCTGCACATGTCGGACGTCACGTTCGACATGGCGAAGAACACGATGGAGGTCCATCAGCGGAACGCCGAGCCCTGGAAGGTCACCCTCGTCGACACGGGCGAGAAGACCCAGACGGGCGGCCGCCTCGGCCGGGTCCGCGAGCATCTCAACGGCACCTTCTTCCTGACCTACGGCGACGGCGTCGGCGACGTCGACATCGCGGCGACCCTCGCGTTCCATCGCCAGGAGGCGCGGCAGGCCACGGTCACCGCCGTGCAGCCGCCCGGCCGCTACGGCGCGCTGGAGATCGAGCAAGGTGCGGTCCGCTCCTTCAAGGAGAAGCCCGCCGGCGACGGGGCTTTCATCAACGGCGGCTTCTTCGTGCTCGAACCCTCCGTGCTCGACCTCATCACGGGCGACGACTGCGTCTGGGAACGCGGCCCGCTGGAGGCCCTCGCGGCCCGCGGGCAGCTCTCGGCCTACCTCCATCGCGGCTTCTGGCAGCCGATGGACACCCTCCGCGAGAAGAACCTCCTGGAAGAACTCTGGGCTTCCGGCCGCGCGCCTTGGAAGAAGTGGTGATGTTCGGCGGAGCTTACAAAGGGAAGCGCGTCCTCCTGACGGGTCAGACCGGTTTCAAGGGAGCCTGGCTCGCCCATTGGCTGCTCGCCCTTGGCGCTGAGGTCCGTGGCTTCGCGCTGGCTCCGCAGTCCGACCAGCCGCTCCATGACTGGCTGGAGATCGGCCGACGTTGCCGCTCCGAGTTCGCCGACGTCCGCGACCGCGAGGCGCTCCGTTCCGCCGTACGTGATTTCCAGCCGGACTTCGTCCTGCACCTGGCCGCGCAGCCGTTGGTGAGGCTTTCCTACCAGATCCCGGTCGAGACCATCGAGACGAACGTCATGGGCACTGCGCACCTGCTCGACGCGGTCCGCGCCGAAGCCCCGGGCGCGGCGGTCGTCGTGGTCACCTCCGACAAGTGCTACGAGAACCGCGAACGCTCCGCGGGTTATCGCGAAGACGAGCCGATGGGCGG
>Ga0255079_1000074_pt1 | contig 23543 bp, 26 predicted proteins | sample Colum_Atlam_RepB_FD_188586 | JGI IMG/M metagenome (GOLD analysis project Ga0255079, IMG submission 188586) | Freshwater microbial communities from Columbia River, Oregon, United States - Colum_Atlam_RepB_8h | ecosystem: Environmental > Aquatic > Freshwater > River | place: USA: Oregon... | reverse complement strand
GACGATCGGTCGGTGACCGATCAGTCGACCTGTCGTGCGACGATGATTCGTGTTCCATTATCTGTTCTCGAGCACAGCACCAGCGCCACCCTCTTTGAGGCGCCTGACCAGTTCGGCAGTGAGCGCATCGATCTGCTCGAACAATTCGTGTCGATCACGCGAGCAGGACTGTTCGAAGAGGGAGAGAGCGCTATCAAGAGCCGATAAAGAGGAATCGGACAGCGAATCCAAGTCTTCAAAGTTGAACTCCGCACAGAGCTCGTCAAGCTGTGCCGCGAGCGGATCGTCAGTGGGCACGATTGTTTCTCGCGGCGGCCGTGCACTTCCACCACCATGCTGCTGACCAAACACGTCAGCCAGACGCGATGCCAAATCACGTGAATCTGCCGGTGCTCCGCTCGCGCGACGTCGTTGCTCATCACGCACCAAGTCAATTCGACCCTGGGCCAAGCGGCGGACGAATGAAACAACGTCTTCACGTCGCTGCAGTTCACTTCGATGCGCACGGATGTCGGCGAGGGTGAGCGCCGAAAAATCACTCATCAACATCCACCTGAGACTGGTGGCAACACAGCGACTTCATCATCATCCGATACACGCGTCGTACCCGACGCTTCCTCACCATTCAGCCATACTTTGCAACTCGACAACACCTCGCCGAAATGTGTGCCGTATTTCGCCACTGCTGCTTGGAGCACATCACTGATTGTGTCACCAGCAATGGTGTCATTGGCGGTTCCTGCCGCCTCGCGTGCAACAGCGAACAATCGCACCCGCGCCATGAGCCGAGCGTACCCGTGGCGATACCCTCTAGACCGTGCCTCAAGTGACCATGTCGACGACGTTTCTTGTCATTCGACACGGCGAAAGTGAATGGAATGCGCAGCGTCGCTGGCAGGGCCAAGCAGATCCTCCGCTCACCGACCTCGGTCGCATGCAGGCTCATGCGGCAGTCGAGAAGCTCGGCACCTTTGACCTCCTCGCTAGCAGTGACCTGCAGCGAGCACGCTCAACGGCAGAAATCATCGGTCATCGACTCGGCATTGAACTGCTCCCTGCGGACTCGCGATTACGAGAGACAGACGTCGGCGAGTGGCAAGGCCTGACGGTCGAGGAAATCGAAGCCGCATACCCGGGCTATCTGGCTCGGCACGAACGACCACCGATGTTCGAATCAGATGCATCGGTCATTTCTCGATTCACTTCTGCACTCGCCGACTTGTCAGGTGCCTGCCCTGGCGGGCAAGTACTTGTGGTGGCTCATGCGGGCGTGATCCGCGTCATGCGTCGAGCACTCGGTGTCTCTGACCCTCGCATTCCGAACCTAGGTGGTTGCACTTTTACTCTTCTCCACAGACCGAACGGCACTGACCTAACCGTCGGAGACATCATCGAGTTGGTGGACCACGGCGCCATCAGCGAAGCGCTGTAGCGGACTCGGTCATTGACGACATGTTCGGTCGCAGACTCGACGACACATATGCACCCGAGGTTCGGGCGCATCTGACCACACTCACCGTTGCTCGTCTCATCTCCAACGCTTGCTATCGCTTCGCCCCGCCGTTCGTCGCGACCATTGCTCGAGGCTTCGATGTCTCAGTTGGTGAACTGGGAATCGCCCTGATGGTTGGCGAATTGGCCGGGTTGCTCGCACCATTCATTGGCCGCGTCATCGATCGCAGCAGGCGACGCAATTCAATGCTCGTCGGAATGACATCGATCGTTGCGAGTGTCATTCTTGCTGCTGCCTCGAACAGCCTCGTTCTGTTCACTATCGCGGTGTTCGCCCTCAGCTTGTCGAAAGTCATGTTCGACTCTTCAATGGTCGTGTGGATCAACGACCACGTGCCATACGAACGTCGCGGTCGTGTCATCGGAATCATCGAGACGTCGTGGGCGCTCGGACTGCTCATCGGAGTTCTCACCATGGGACTCGTCACCGAGCTCGTCAACTGGCGTGCTGGTTACGTTGTAGGTGCGATTGCAATGTTCCTGTCGCTTGCAGCGGTCTCTCGTAAGTTGCCAGAAGAGCCGCCTCGTCCCTCTGAAAATCACGTCACAAACGGTTCACTTCGCGGCGCACCACTTCTGATTGTCGGGACAATGTTCTGTCTCATGGCAGCCAGTCAGTCACTTGGCATCACTTTTGGCGCATGGCTCGAAGACGACCACGGTGCAAATGCCGCCGCCATCTCTGCAGTCGTCTTCTTCCTCGGTGCACTTGAACTCATTGCCAGTGTCACCAGCGCGCGACGCACTGACACGTGGGGTAAAGAGCGCAGTGTCATGTACGGCGCCGCGATGATGGTGCCGAGTGGGTTGCTACTCGTGTTCGGTGCCGATCGCGTCATTCTTGGCTTGGTGCTCTTCATTGTGTTCATCGGGGCATTCGAGTTCGCCGTTGTCAGCGCGCTTCCCATTGCTGCCAACCTGATTCCTGGAAGCACGGGTGTTGGTCTCGGTGCCGCAGTCGGAGCCGGGACGTTCGGCCGTGCCGTGATGTCCGCAATTGCAACTGCGCTCTACGAGTCGTATGGCTTCGCAGCGCCCGGTGTGGTCGGCGCAGTACTGGCACTGACAGCCGGAGCGCTGACACTCGCCTATTCACGAACGCAACGAGCTAACTCGATGGGTGCGAATATCGATTCGTGATGGGCATTCGGCGGTCTTTGCCGAATGCTTTGGTGGACACTCGTACACCTGGTGCACACTGACGCCGTTTGTACTCATTCAAGTCGATGAGGCGAGCAACTCGTCTCACGATCGCTTCATCGAAGCCGTGCCCTACGATTTCTGACACGGTGAGGTCGCCATCGACGTAGAGCCGCACAATCGGATCGAGCACTTCGTACGGGGGGAGACTCTGATCATCGCGCTGGTCAGGACGCAATTCGGCAGACGGTGGCTTCACAAGAACTGAGTCAGGGATGACGTCGTGTCCTGCCCGCTCATTAATTCGCCGACACAGGGCGTATACCTCAGTCTTCAACACGTCTTTGATGACTGCGTAGCCACCGACCGAATCGCCGTAGATGGTGAAGTAACCGACGGCCATCTCGCTCTTGTTGCCCGTGGTCAGAACCATCCAGTTGAACTTGTTCGACAACGCCATGAGCGTCGTGCCACGGCAACGGCTCTGCAAGTTCTCTTCGGTGAGGTCGGGTTCGCGCCCAGTGAATGACGGTGCGAGCATCGACAGATACGACGAGAAAGCCTCTTCGATGGGAACTACTCGATGGTCGATCCCGAGATTCCTCGCTAACGCCTCAGCGTCATCAAGTGAACCTTGGCTGCTATAGCGAGATGGCATGGCTACGCCGTGCACATGTTCGGCACCCAACGCTTCGACTGCAATGCACGCCACCAAGGTCGAGTCAATACCACCTGATAATCCGATAAGGACATCGGTGAACCCGTTCTTACGTACATAGTCACGAGTGCCCAACACAAGCGCCTGATGCATTCGGTCGATGTCGTGGTTGTGATCACTCACTGCGTTCCGAAGCGTGCTGCGACCATCAGCATCGAGATCGACGATGAGAAAGTCCTCTTCGAATGATGCACCTCGTGCAACGACCCTGCCATCTGGATCAATGACGAGACTTGCGCCGTCGAACACCAATTCATCTTGACCGCCTACTTGGTTGACGTAGACGATGGCACACGAATTTGCACGCGCTCGTTCGATTAGCATTTCCTCGCGCTCGCCATGTTTTCCCGAGTGGAATGGTGAGCCGTTCAGACTCAGGACAATTCGCGCACCGGAAGCAACTTGTCCGGTCACTGGCCCATCACTTGCCCAGATGTCTTCACAGATGGACATCGCACACACTGAATCACCAAGCGTGAACACACCGTGGTCAGCAACACTTGGTCCTGGAGTGAAATAGCGCTCTTCATCGAACACTGCATAATTCGGCAACAATCGCTTGCGATAGACCGACTCAACGACTCCATTGGCACACAATGCCGCTGCGTTGTAAATGTGCTCACCGTCTGCGTCGACAAAACCGATGACCGCGCGACATCCGCGCGTCTTCTCAGCGAATCGTTGCACAGCCATAACATTGTCTTCGACAAAGCGGCGCTTCAACACGAGATCCTCGGGCGGGTACCCGACCAGCATCAATTCAGGGAACACCACGACATCGCAGCTCTCACCCTCTGCACGGGCGTACAACTCCTCGGCGCGAGCCGCATTGCCTGCGAGGTCTCCCACCGTCGGATTCACCTGTGCCAATGCGATTCGCACGCCACTTGACCTGCCGATCGTCACAAGAGCCGAGGCTACCGACGCTCAGCAGAGCGCAGATTCGGGCACAGGGGTGCCGGATTCAGACAGCACGACCCAATTCAGGCCAATTCGCCGGTCAATTCACACTGCTGTAACAGTTGGGTTACAGACATGCAAAGGCTTCTTGGCAGGCTGTACTCACTCAATCACACGGACGACGCTCACTCGCTGGGCAGATCCCAGAAGCAAAGGACAGCACTGTGCCCATTCAGGCCGAATACATCTGGATAGACGGAACAAAGCCCACCCCCCTCCTGCGTTCCAAGACGAAGGTCCTGCCGGACTACGCCGGCGCGATCTCTGATATGCCAATCGACGAGTGGGGCTTTGACGGTTCATCAACCGAGCAGGCAACTGGTGAATCTTCTGACTGCATCTTGAAGCCAGTGTTCCACTGCCCCGATCCCATTCGTGGTGGCAAGAACGTCATCGTGATGTGCGAAGTGTTGCTTGCCGCGACAGGTGAACCACACCCGACCAACACACGTGCAGCGTGCGAAGCAGCGGCAAAGAAATACGCCGATGCGGAAATGATCTACGGCATCGAGCAGGAATACACAATGTTGCGCCTCGACGGAACGCCACTCGGATTCCCCGAGGGTGGCTACCCAGCTCCGCAAGGTCCGTACTACTGCGGCGTCGGCGCAGGTCGCGTTGTCGGTCGTGAAATCGTCGAACGCCACACTCAGGCGTGCATCGATGCAGGTCTTCGCATCTCCGGCACCAACGCAGAAGTGATGCCCGGGCAGTGGGAGTTCCAGATTGGACCGCTCAGTGCAACTGCGGTCAGCGACCACCTCACAGTGGGTCGTTGGCTGTTGCATCGCATCGCCGAGGACTACGACGTGGTCATCTCATTCGACGCGAAGCCAGAGAAGGGCGACTGGAACGGAGCTGGTGCACACACCAACTTCTCCACTCGTGCCATGCGTGACAACTACGAAGCGGTCATCGCTGCGTGCGAGAAACTCGGAACGCGCGTCCTCGAACACGTCGAGAACTACGGGCACGACATCCAGAGCCGCCTCACCGGTAAGCATGAGACTGCACCGTGGAACAAGTACAGCTACGGCGTGTCGAACCGCGGTGCTTCGGTACGTATCCCGTGGCAGGTCGCGCGCGACAAGCGTGGCTACGCCGAAGATCGTCGTCCGAACGCCAACTGCGACCCATACCTCGTCACGCGGTTAATTCTCGAGACCGTCCTCGGTTGATGGACGGCGGTTCCACACCGCAATAAAACGAAACGAGCGGGGGCCTTCGGGCCCCCGCAAGCATTTACGGACCGGCCAGCAATCTGGTGCGGAGAACGACGACAATCACGGCAGACTGACGAGGTGAGCGAGATGCTCGATCAACAACGCGATTACGTGCTGCGAACAGTAGAAGAGCGCGGCGTACGACTTGTACGCCTGTGGTTCACTGACGTACTCGGCACATTGAAGAGTTTTGCCATCAGCCCGGCAGAGCTCGAAAATGCCCTCAATGACGGCATGACCTTCGATGGGTCGTCAATCAACGGGTACAGCCGCGTTCAAGAGAGCGATGTGCTTGCCATTCCCGACCCGAACACCTTCGAGGTCATGCCGTGGGTCGACCACAAGAGCGCAGAAGCACGCGTGTTCTGCGACATTCACAAACTCGATGGTGCACCGTTCGAAGGCGACCCGCGTCAGATTCTTCGACGAAACCTCGATGCTGCACGCGCACAAGGCTTTGAGTTCCTTCTTGCCCCTGACATGGAGTACTTCTACTTCGCGCCGCCACAACCAGGCGTTGCGCCACAGCCACTTGATGAAGGTGGCTTTTTTGATCTCACCAGTTCTGATGTCGCATCCTCACTGCGTAAAGAAACCATTCGCACGCTCGAGACAATGGGCATCCCAGTTGAGTATTCGTTCCACGAGGATGCACCGAGTCAACAAGAAATCGACCTACGACACACCGATGCGCTCACCATGGCTGACAGCGTCATGACATTTCGTGTGGTCGTGAAGGAGATCGCTGCATCTCACGGAGTGCATGCAACCTTCATGCCAAAGCCTCTGGAAGGCGTACAGGGCTCCGGCATGCATCTCCATATGTCACTCTTCAAGGGCGAGGCAAACGCGTTCTACGACGAGCAAGACCCCTACAACCTTTCACCGGTGGCCAAGCAATTCATGGCCGGCCTCATTCGCCATGCGGCAGAGATCACTGCCATCACCAACCAAACCGTGAACAGCTACAAGCGTCTTGTTCCAGGTTTCGAAGCACCGGTGCACATCACATGGGCGCGAAACAATGTAAGCGGCCTCATCCGTGTGCCTATTCCAAAGCGCGGCAACCCGAGCGCCACCCGAATCGAATATCGCTCGCCCGACCCAGCAACAAACCCGTATCTCGCGTTCTCGGTCATCCTTGCTGCAGGTTTGAAAGGAATCCGAGAAGGCTACGAACTTCCGGCTGAAGCTGATGCCAACTTGTTCGAGATGGGCGACGACGTCGTCGAGAAGCTTGGCATTCAGCAACTTCCACAGTCACTGGCCGATGCATTGAAGGTGATGGAGGGTTCGCAACTTGTTGCTGACTGTCTTGGTGAACACACTTTTGAATGGTTCCTGCGCAACAAGCGCGACGAATGGCGTGCATACAAAACCCAAGTGACACCGTTCGAGTTGAACCGCTATCTGAAGTCGATGTAGGTGGTGCGGTGACCGACATCGACACACTCGTCGTCTTCCCGGATCCGGCATCGCCTGATGTTGCTCGCCTGCTCGATCTCGCAGGCTTCCGCTGGAAGGCTGTCGCTAACCCAGACGAAGCCGAGCGCGCGGAACCCGCCCAGGGTTGGGGTGGAGCTGTCGTGTCATGCGAAACCGACCCAGAGGGTGCATGGGCTTTTGCGCGTGCCCTGCGCAAGCGAGACAACCCGGTCACACCAGTCATCGTGTTGGTGACCGGCGCACAGATTGCAGACCTTGAACTACGTGACGACCTGTACGACGACTTCTGCCTCGCACCGTTCCATCCCCGTGAACTTGAAGCACGCCTGCGTCACTCTCTCTGGCTAGCGGGCGGATCCGTCTCGGGTGCCGAAATGGTGGACTACGGCGGTCTTTCGTTGAATCTCGAGACGTATCAGGCCACCTTCAATGGCAAGCCACTCGATCTCACCTTCATGGAATATGAGTTGTTGAAGTTCCTCGCGCAGAATCCGGGAAAGGTGTTCACCCGCGAAGTTCTGCTCTCAAGAGTGTGGGGATACGAGTACTACGGCGGTGCTCGAACAGTCGACGTTCACATTCGTCGTTTACGCGCAAAGTTGGGTGAAGAGCACGCCAACCTCATTCAGACTGTTCGTAGCGTCGGCTACCGCTTCGGCCAATCGCGCTGGGGCGCTAACTGAGCGCTTCAAAGAACAACAGCGCAGCGAACACAAAGAAAGCGATTGCTGCACCAATTTTGATGGTGCGTTCTGGAAGTCGCTTACCAAGCGCACGGCCAATGACAATCGCCAGTGCATCTGCGATCACCATGCCGACGGTTGATCCAAGCCAAGTTCCGACCAGACCCTCTCGCGTTGCGAGTGTCACAGTTGCGAGCATCGTCTTGTCGCCTAGCTCGGCAAGGAAGAAGATGGACCCGACAGCGAACACCACGCTTCGAGCGGTCTGAGCAGCCCGACTCTCTTCCTCTTCACTTAATTCATCGCCGCGAAGTGTCCACAGTCCGAAGATGACGAATGCAACAGCTGCGACAAAGTTGATGGGCTTTGTCGGCAAGGCTGCACCCAGCACACCTCCAAGCGCAACAGACGCCAAATGCACGATGGCTGTCGCAGCAGTGATGCCAATGAGCACTGGCACCACCTTGTAACGCGTTGCGAATGCAAGAGCCATCAGTTGGCTTTTGTCGCCCAGTTCAGCGACAAAGATGACGCCGAAGCTCAGCCAGAATGCACTCCACATCGTCGTTCAGCCTAGCTGTTGCATGCGAGCAGCAATCTCACGATGTGTCGCAAGCATTGCGTCGACTTTGTTGCTGACGAGTAGTCCGTTACGAACGACTGAGCGGCCATGCACGATCGTGTCGCGCGCAAAGGTCGGGCCACAACGCAGCCACGCTTCAATCGGATCGGCGATCGCGCCAGCAAAGGAGACACCCGTAAGAGACCACACAGCAATGTCTGCGACGGCTCCAACTTGCAACGAACCAATCTCGCCGATGCGACCGAGACAACCTGCCCCGCCGATGGTTGCGCACTCAAGCGCCATGCGTGCGTCTGCCGCGCCTGCGCCATTGCGCAACTTTGCCAACAACATCGCCTGCCGCGCCTCCATCCAAAGTGATGCGGAGTCAGCCGATGACGAACCATCGACACCAAGGCCGACGTTCGCACCCGCCGCACGCAAATCGACGATTGGCGAGATTCCAGACGCCAAGATGAGATTGCTGCTCGGGCAATGTGCCACTCCGATACGCGCCGCACCAAGTTGCCGCACCTCATCGGGGTTCGGCATCACACAATGCGCCACCCACGTGCGGTCTGTGCACCAACCGACGTCTTTCAAGTAGTCGAAGGGTCGACACCCGAATGTCGCGAGCGAGAACTCATCGTCTTCACTGTTCTCTGCAAAGTGGGTATGAAGCCGGACATCGAGTTTCTGGGCGAGCTCTGCTGATTCAATCATCAGCTGCTTCGTCACGCTGAAGGGAGAACACGGGGCAAGTGCAACACGCACCATTGCGCCATGAGAACGGTCATGGTGACGTTGAACTGCTTCTTCTGATGCGACGAGAATCTCGTCGTCGGTCTGCACGACATCGTCAGGGGGTAGACCTCCATCTTTCTGTGACAGCGACATCGATCCTCGCGTCGGATGGAAGCGCACACCAAGGTCGATTGCGGCGGCAATTTCTGCTGACAACAAGTCACCCCCGTTGCGCGGATGCAGGTAGAGATGATCTGTCGATGTGGTGCAACCGGACAGCGCAAGCTCGGCAAGACCCACCCACGCCGACACATGCGCCGCTTCTTCGTCAAGTGCACGCCACAGCGGGTACAAGGTCTGCAACCATCCAAATAGCGGGGCATTGGTCATTGGCGGATATGCCCGAGTGAGGTTCTGGTACATGTGGTGGTGGGTATTGATGAGACCAGGCGTCACCAGACAATCGGTCGCATCGATGATGTGCGTTGCACTTGGCACCGGATCGGTGCTCGCGCCAACCGCAGTGACCAAACCGTCCTTCACGGCTACCCAACCACCAGGCAACTCCCGCCGTGATTCATCGACCGTGGCGACCAGTGTCGCGTTACGCACCAGAAGGTCGACTACTTCACTCATCAACAGACATCATTTCAGAGAGTCGAACACGAGTCGCAGATCGTCTCGCGTGGTGGCAGGGTTGACGAGACACAGTCGTAGCACTGTCTCGCCCCGCCACGAGGTCGGGACGACGAAAGCAAGCCCGTCGGTGAGCACTTTGTCGGACCATGCGTAGTACTGCTCAGTGGTCCACCCCGTTCGCCTGAACACGAGCACGCTCAGTTCCGGGTCCATCACCAACTCGAGATGTGTTGATGCGCGAATGTCATCTGCGCCTTCGCGCGTGACAATGAGACTTCGTTCGACTGACTCGGTGTATGCGGCAGTTCCATGTACGGCGAGGCTGAACCACAACGGCAGACCACGAGCACGTCGCGTGAGATGGTGTGCATAATCCGAGGGATTCCAATCGTCATCGTGTCGAAGTGCGTCGAGATACTCGGCGTGCTGAGTGTGCGCAGCGCGTGCCACGCGTGGGTCGCGATATATCAATGCACACGAATCAAAAGGTGCGAACAGCCACTTGTGCGGGTCAACGATGATGCTGTCAGCATGTTCCACACCATCGAAAAGACCACGTACCGAGGGTGCCGCCAGCGCAGCGCCGCCATAGGCCGCATCCACGTGGAACCACAGACCGTGCTCTGCCGCCTCCCGACCCACACCGGCTAGGTCATCGACGATGCCGACATTTGTTGTTCCGCCAGTGGCGACGACACAAAAGGTGCGCGACCGTTGATCTTCGGTCATTACTTGCCATGCGGCACGTACCGAATCACCGGATAACCGGCCACGATCATCATCCTCAGCCCACATCACATCAACGTCCATGACTTGAGCTGCCTGAGTGATGGATGAATGCGCCGCACGTGAAGCAATGATGACTCCGCGAGCAACATTCATCGTGGGCGACGAATCGCGTCGCCATCTCCATCTTGCAGCCACAAGCGCAGACAGATTGCCGGCAGTTCCACCGGATACAAAGACGCCACCAGATTCTGCGGGCATTCCGGCAATGTCAGATATCCAACGCAGCGCTTCGTTCTCGGCGAAAATCGCACCAGCACCCTCTTGCCATGATCCACCGAAGATGTTCGCCGCTGAGGCTGCGACATCAAACAGTCCTGCAGCTTCGGTGGGAGCGGCTGGGACATACGAGAAATATCGCGGATGGTCGATGCTGATGCACGCTGGCGCGAGGATGTCCTCCCACACCGACATCGCACGTTCAGCACCGATTCCTTCACGCGTGACAGTGCGCCCGACTTGACGTCGTAGTTCAGCCTCTGGCACCGCATGATCGAGTGGCGGGTCCATGCGTACGCGCTTCAGTGCATAACGGAGTATGCGCTTACTGAGTTTCTTTGCTCCGCGATCGAAGGCGTGCATGGGAGGACGATTCATCATCGTCGTTTCGTGATTCGTGCAGGTCGACCTCAGTTGTTGAGGTCGACCAACTCACTTCCTTCATGTCGGGCTTCGCCGTCCTTATACAAGAAGTGTCCGATAACTCCCGCAAGTGCGGCGGTGGACATACCGACAATGATCGGGAACGCAAGTAAAGCAATGACGATGATGATCACACCAGGCATGACGTCACCGACCCTTTCGTGACTTCTTGGCAGACTTTTTCGCTGCTGACTTCTTCACAGCGATCTTCCTCGTACTCGACTTCTTCGCTGCAGGTTTCTTCGGTGCCGGCTTCTTAGCCACGCTCGATTTCACGACGCTCGATTTCACCACGCTCGACTTTGCTTCTGGCTTGTACGCCCATGCTTCGATCTCAACAGCGCCACCAAAAGGCAATGCAGCCACACCTATGGTGCTGCGCGCTGGGCGGCTGCCACCGAAGCCCTCCACATATGCTTCGTTGAACGTCGCGAAAGTGTCCATGTCGGTGAGAAAGCACAGCGTCTTCGACACATCTTTGAAGTTGTGCTTTGAGATTCGTAACCGCTTGTGCAGTCTGCGCCGCAACCCCGCCAGCAACGAGCGCTCCGTCCTTCATTCCAAGTTGACCGGACACAATGATCCAATCTCCTGCGCGAACAACCGGTGTGTACGGACCCACTGCTTTTGTCATGCCCCAACACTAGGTCAGCGACCGCAGACGCTACGATTACGGGGTGACAAACGACTTCTCGCACGCCATGTCTGATGCCTCTCTGCTGTCACGTCGTCACTTCTTGCGCTCGTCGGCAATGGTCGCCGGCGGAATGGTGTTGTTCGCGGCGTGCGGCTCCGATGGCGGAAGTGGCACATCTCTCCCGAAAGACCTGTCGATTGTTCAACGCTTTGCTGGAGCAGTTCTCGTACCAGGAGAGTTGCGGTTGCCTATCTCTCTCGCGACACGCGAAGGTGTGCTCACCGACGACGACTTCTCGCTTCCGAACACTCTCACTGCCCGATTAGTGAATGCCGACACCGGCGATGTCGTCGCTGAGGCACTCTCTGCGACCAAACATGGCATTGGCATCCCACAGCCGTATTGGCCATTCATCGTCACTGTCAGCGATCCGGGCATCTATTCGCTCGTCGTTGAGGGTGGTCCCGACACGGGTGCAGCAGTCCAAGTTGTCGACAGATCATCAGTCGCAATTCCCTTGGTCGGTGATTCATTGCCACCATTCGATACCCCGACAACGACTGATGCGCGGGGGGTGGATCCCATTTGTACTCGCGCCGATGGACTGTGCCCGTTCCATGACATCACACTCACAGACGCTCTCGCATCGGGAAAGAAGGTCGTGTACCTCATTGGAACACCGGCGTATTGCCAGACCGGTACCTGTGCTCCTGCCCTCGATGCGCTCATCGAGTTGTCAAAGTCAACAGATGACGATGTGGTGTTCGTTCACGCAGATGTGTACAGCGATGATTCCGCTCAGAATGTGGCCCCAGCTGTGAAGGCATACAACCTCACATTCGAGCCGTCGTTGTTCATCACCGATTCAAAGGGAACCTTGCGTCAACGGCTCGACGCAATTTTTGACGTCGACGAAGTCAGAGATGTGTTGTCAACCTTGAAAGGCTGACTCGCAAGCAGATGATCAGCTAAACGACTTGCCGCAACCGCAGCTACGTGTGGCATTCGGGTTCGTGATGGCGAAACCCTGCTCGGTGAGACCGTCCTTGAAGTCGAGACTTGCACCTTCGAGTAGTGATGCTGATGCAGGATCGACGACGACCTTCACCTCGCCGAACGTTGTGACGACATCGTCACTGGCGATGTCACCATCGAAGTACATGTCGTACTGGAACCCTGAGCAACCACCAGACTTCACCGCGACACGCAGTGCATAGTCGGGTGTTCCCTCTGACTCGAGGAGTTGGGAGACTTTGCTTGCAGCTGAATCTGTGAGGGTGATCATGAGAGTTTCCTCCTGGTACGTAGAGCCCCGAATCTGCGGGGTGCTTCGACATGAAATCGTACAAGGCTCTTACACTGAATGCGTGAGCCTGCCCCCGGCACCCGACGTCAACGACATCAGGGCCATGCTGCGCGCGGTCATGGACCCCGAATTGGGCGACAACATCGTCGATTTGGGTATGGCCGGTGACGTGGTCCTCGAGCCCGGGGACGGCGGCTACATCGTGCGCATCGGGGTCAAACTCACCATCAAGGGCTGTCCGCTTCGTGCGCAGATAAAGAAGGACATCGAAAGCCGCCTCATCCACCACCCCTCGATCGTGAAGGTCTCCATCGACTGGGGCGAGATGACCGCCGACGAACGCACTGCCGTTATGACGCGTGCAAGATGGAATGCAAGGGAGCAGGCTCCCGACACGGCGGTACCGCTATCGGCTCGAGTACTCGCGATTGCCAGTGGCAAAGGCGGTGTCGGTAAGAGTTCAGTCACCGTCAACCTTGCCGCCGCGCTCGCCGCCGAAGGAAAGACTGTCGGCGTTCTCGACGCCGATATCTGGGGATTCTCCATCCCACGAATGCTCGGTATGCCCGATCGTCTACAAGCACGCACAGTTGACGGGCGCGAGAAGCCGATGATCATTCCCAATGAACGTCGAGTTGGGGCCGGCACGTTGAAGGTCGTCTCCACTGGAATGCTCGTCGAAGACGAAGGTACTGCGCTCATGTGGCGCGGCCTGATGCTCACGAAGGCGGTTGAACAGTTCCTTAATGACGTCGACTGGGGTCATCTCGACTTGTTGCTCATCGACATGCCGCCTGGCACAGGTGATGTTCAGATGGGACTAGCACGCATGCTTCCGCGCACCGACCTTCTCATCGTCACGACACCGGCAGTGTCCGCACAAAAAGTTGCCATCCGTGCCGCTGACATGGCTCGACGCAGTTTCTTGAGGGTTGCTGGTGTGATCGAGAACATGAGTTCATTCACCTGTGATCACGGCGAGGAATACGCGCTGTTCGGCAACGGTGGCGGAATCACCCTCGCAACTGACATCGGTGTCGATTTACTCGGACAAGTACCAATCGAACCTGCCGTGTCAGATGGGGGCGACAAAGGTGAGCCGGTCGCACTTGCCGGCACAGGAAATGCGGCGACGGTATTTCGAGCGATTGCTCAACGCATCATCGACGAGACGCCGACCAACGACGACATGGCCGGATGCTCAGCACGCGATGCCGACGAATCTGTCGTCACTGTGCGTTCGCGCAGCTAACCCTCGAGTTGTTCGTAGCCCTGCTCCCAGGGCATCACCACTCCGGTCACTTTCCCATCCGAGTCGTAGCGAAGTCGGGGCTGCACAGGTGTCGGCACGCCAACTTTCTGTGCAGCCGCCATTGCAGCGTCGATGGAGCCGTGCTCGAGCAAGAACCGAAGATTGCCAATAGTTGGTGGCAACATCGCGAGTTCACCTGCATCACACTTGGCGAGTGCTTCCTCTGGTCGCACCCACAGACTGTCAATGGTCTCTTTGTCGTCGTGAAGTGGATCCTGGGCTTCCGGAGCACGTGCCAGGAAGAACTTCGTGTCGAATCGACGACGCTCGCCTAGTGGTGTGATCCAGTTGCTTACATAGTGAATGTCTCCTGTGACCAACGTGAGATCTTCTTGATGACACAGATCGATGAGGGAAAGGTCACCATCGTGAATGCGGTGACGCGCAGCCGTGAAACGATCCGCCATGCTGGAGTCACTGAATTGCACAACATTGCCCGTTGCATTGTGGGTGGCAAGAAGTACGCCAGCTTCTTCAAAACACTCACGGATGGCTGCAACCCAATAGGCAAGGCCACCCTTCGGAACACGCAGGAGCGCGCTCGCCTCCGAGTCATCACGTCCACTGCAACATTGCGACATCGCTTCGGTTCCGTCGCTGTCGTCGACGCGACCGCCCGGAAATACATACATCCCACTTGCAAACACGGCGCTGAGCGTGCGACGCAACATGAAGACCTCCATGCCACGTGGTGCATCTCGCACCAACAAGACAGTGGCAGCCGGTCGAATGGGAATCGTACGCGGGTCGAAGTCCTCGTCTTTTCCAGGACCGTGGGGAGCGCTCATCAATCGTCACCGTTTTCGTCACGAATCGTTTGCCCGAGCGAAGGCCGATCAGACGTCACGTCAACATCGACGACTGGCCGTGAATATGTCGCCCGCACGACGCGCACATTCGAACGACTGCTGCGTCGCCGCAGAATGAAATGTGCGAGGCCTGCTCTGACCGGAGGGAGCAACAACACGATGCCGAGAACATCAGTCACGAACCCAGGAACAAGGAAGAGCAACCCTGATACGAGAAGACATGCACCCGCGACGATGTCGCGCGACGGCATCTCACCTGTGTCGACGGCAGACATGAACGAGCGGAACACGCGCAATCCCTCGTACTTCGTGAGCGCAGTACCCATGACTGATACTCCGATCAAGAGTGCAAGCGTCGTAACGATGCCGAGGCTAGACCCGACTTGAACGATGACCCACACCTCGGCCAATGGCACGAGCACGATAAGTGCAAGAAAAACGAGGAGCACCTATTCGCTCCCGACGTCGCCGCTCTTGCGCATTTCGCGATAGTCGCGTGCGCCTCCCTCAAGTGGCTCGACCTCAAGCGTCACACCATCGATCGCGACCACGCGCAAACCCTGTGTATCCGACAGTGGAGTCGCGCGGTTTGTACGTGCTCGCCACTCTGCACCATCAATGTTCACAGTGCCGTTCGGATTGATGGCTCCGACTGCAACACCCTCACGACCGATCAGCCATTCCCGCCCGATGGTCGGAGTTGCGAATCGAGTGCGCGTCATTGACGGCATGCCGACGATGAACGTGAGTGCAATACCTCCAATACACGTGACGAGGGTGATCCATGTTGGTCGCATGACGTGTGCACCGACGGGTTCGAACAACGTGAACGACGAAATGATGTACAGGACTAAACCCACGCCCGTCCACAACCTGGGTACGCCCACTTGCACATCGACTGCAAATGCGACCATGCCAATGAACAACAGCACAAGTCCGGTCTCGTTGATTGGCACGTAGGACATACCGATGCTGGCGAGCACGGTGCAGACGGCGCCGACGAGGCCAGCGACTCCGATTCCTGCCGTAAAGAGCTCAAAAATCAAGAGGGCGAGCCCGGCAGAGATGAGGAGATAGGCAGACGCCGGACTTGCGACGGTATGCAGGAGGCGCGGCACGAGGCCAAGTTTGAAAAATCGCGCGGTTGTGGCTTCGCGCACGACCTGTCCGCTCTCGTCGAGGCCATCGACAACGGTATTGAGTTGCTTGCCATTCACAGTTAGCCCGTCGAGGGCAAACAACATGTTGCGCAGCACTGGCACTCCACGATCATCGGTCGAGAACTTGAGTACTCCTTGCTCGCGCGCCTCGAGAAAGCCCAACGATCCGTTCGTCAGCAGATCATCAGCCTTTCCGAAACTGAGCACTTCTCCACCGACCTTTTTCAAAGTGCCCGTGTAGCCAATGCGCGCACCCGGGGCCATCGCGGTGACGTCCGCGACAGCCAGCAATTGCGCCGGTGCTCCGTAGGCGCGCGAGCCAGACGGACCTACCCACACGCCAATCGGAATCGAAGCTTCGGCGACTTGGGTCAACAGATTGACAAATCTTTCTTCAGAGACCACAGCTGCGCGGCTGTTCAATTGCAGCACCACGGCCTGCGACCCTTGGGTGGTAGCGCGGTCAATCGCGCTTTCGATTTCATCCACGAGAATGTCGTCAAGCAAACCACTTACTTCAACGACGTCTACCGGTGCCAACTCATCGGAATCCGTCGCTGTGGCACGATGGTTGACATGCGGTCTGGAAATCTCAACCACGCCTTCGGCGTGCACGATGTCAGTACCTGCGATCAGCCCCGCGACCGGTGCTGCACCAGCGAGACCGACAGCCAGCAACCACCGCCGCATTCTGCGCGGGCGCATTAGAAGGTCACCTTCATCGATGGAGTTGGCGCAGTTCCTGACGGCATCACGAGTTCTCATTGTTGCCGGTAAAGGTGGCGTTGGGAAATCAACGGTCGCACAAACGGTGGCGTCCGTCGCTGCACAGGCAGGTTTGTCCGTTCTGCTCGTGAGAATCGGCGTGTTGGCAGACCAAACCGACCCGACTGAGCGACAAACGACCGATGCCCCGGGCTCAGTGAAACATCTCACACTCGAGCCAGGTGATGCCTTGAGCGAGTACCTATCGACTCGTGGCCTCGGACTTGTCACGAGACAATTGTCTGCACTTGGCATCGTGGACGTCGTCGCGTCAGCCGCACCAGGAATCGACGATCTACTCGTACTTGGAAAGATCAAACAGTTGGCGCGCGACGGCAGCCAAGACCTACTCATCGTCGATGGTCCACCCGCGGGACAAGCACTCTCGCTGTTGCGTGCTCCGATGTCACTTGGTCGAGCGATCCTGGCAGGTCCCATTCGTCAGCAGGCCGACGAAGTGCGCGCAATGCTTGCGGACGTCAACACATGCAGGCTCATGCTCGTTACCACACCGGAAGTTACGCCCGTGATGGAACTTGTCGACACTGCATTCGACTTAGAAGATGAACTCGGGGTGCACTTGTCTCCGATCATCGTCAACAAATTTGACCTTGACGACTTGCCCACCGAGGTCGATGAACTTCGGCGTGCATGTCGAACCGAGGTGCAACGTGATGCACTCGAATACAGGCTGCTGCGACGTGAGCGTCAGGTCACGGCTGTCGACGAATTGCGACAACGTGTACCACTACAGCGCATCATGTTGCCTGACACTGGCGACGCAACTGACTCCGATCGCGCACTACAACGAGCGTTCATCGAAGAAGTCAATGCCCTCACAGGGGACAGAACATGAGTGGTGTCAACGACCTTCTGGCATCGAGGCAGGTCATCGTCTGTTGCGGCTCTGGGGGCGTCGGCAAGACCACTGTCGCTGCTGCACTTGCACTCTCCGCGGCCCGACTTGGGCGACGAGCAGTGGTCATCACGATCGACCCAGCTCGCCGCCTTGCTGATGCGCTTGGCCGTCGAGGTGAACTATCAAACGAACCAACATTGGTCGAGCGCATCGGCACAGGCGAGATGTGGGCGGCGATGCTCGATGTCTCGACCACATTCGACGAACTGATCGGGCGATTCGCTGCAACCTCTGAACAGGCAGACGTCATCCGTTCGAATGTCTTCTACAAGTCAATCTCAGGTTCGCTTTCTGGAACCAGGGATTACATGGCAGCCGAGATGCTGCTTCGACTCCACGAAGATCCGCGATTCGATCTGGTTGTGCTCGACACCGCTCCCTCGCGAAACGCATTGGACTTCATCGAGTCACCAGAACCGATTCCTACGACACCCACTGTTCCGCATACTCACTGCTCCATCACGAGGTGGGTTGCGTGTCATTGGGGCAACTATTCAGCCTGTGTTGAAGATCATCGGCAGAGTCGTCGGTTCGAATGTGATGAGTGACGTCATTGACTTCTTGCGTGCATTCGAAGGGATGGAGGCTGGCTTTGCAGAACGGGCAAGCTTGGTGTCACGACTCCTACGCGCGAACGACACTGCATTTGCTGTTGTGATCGCTCCTTCACCTGAACCACTAAACGACACACGTCTTCTCGTGGAGCGACTCTTTGCGACACGCATCTCGCCGTCAATTGTGTTTGCTAATCGACTCACGCCACCTTTTGACGCACCGTCGACAACTTCAGAAGACAGCGTGCAGGCATGGCTCGATGACAATGTTCGCTCACTTCATCAACGTGCCAACAGAGAACGTGACCTCGTGAAGTCCTTCGTCGACCGCATGTCTCCCTCGCCGACCGGAACCGTCGACTTGGTAGAAATCGGTGAGCAATCCTCAGATATCCACGACCTCGAAGGAATCACACGGCTCGCCGACACATTGAGCGGATGAGCCACATGTGTAGAGTTCTGACGTGCACATTCTTGTTGCGACAGATGCCCAGTGGGTGCTCGACGAAGTGATTGCCGCACTTGGTGGCGGCGACACACGATTCACCATCGTCTCCAACGGTCGCGATGTCGTTCACACGTTGAACGAGTCGGTGCCCGACATCGCCGTGCTTGATCTCCAAATTGGTTCGATGGGTGCTATGGCCGTCACGATGGACCTTCGACTTGATCACAGCGGCGGACTGGCACCGTATGTGCCCGTTCTCATGTTGCTTGACCGCACTGCCGATGTGCACATGGCCCGACGTAGTGGCGCCAACGGCTGGATCATCAAACCTCTCGACGCACTTCGCCTTCGCCGCGCAGTGTCCACAGTCGCAGATGGTGGCTCGTACACAGAGCCGTTACCGCCCGTCGAGTTTCCTGTCGCCCACGACGAGTCCGTCGCCGAGTCGTCACCAGAATCCGCAGATAGCCTCGCCAACTGACCACACTCGGGGTGTGGCGCAGCTTGGTAGCGCGCGTCGTTCGGGACGACGAGGCCGCAGGTTCAAATCCTGTCACCCCGACTCATTGATTATTCGCTGTCAGCGTGCAAGAAGTTCGGCAATCTGGACCGCGTTCAGTGCAGCACCTTTGCGCAGATTGTCGTTCGACACAAACAGCGCCAGCCCACGACCACCTTCGACTCCTTCGTCCTGCCTGATGCGACCCACATAACTGGGGTCTTTGCCAGCTGCTAGCAGCGGTGTCGGAATATCGGTGACCACAACGCCCGGTGCGTGTTCGAGGATTTCTCTCGCGTGGGTCGAAGAGATGGGACGAGAGAACTCGAGATTCAATGACAACGAGTGCCCGGTGAACACTGGCACGCGGACGCACGTACCCGACACCTTGAGATCGGGAATACCGAGAATCTTTCGTGACTCGTTACGCAACTTTCGTTCTTCATCGGTCTCGTCTGACCCGTCATCGAGTAACGACCCTGCGAAGGGCAACACATTGAATGCGATGTTGCGCGCGAACTTCTGTGGTGCTGGCATCGCGACGGCGTCACCGTCGAACGTGAGAGCAGACGCAGAATCGGCGACTGCCTTCACCTGCAACGACAACTCATCGACCCCGACCAACCCAGCGCCACTGACAGCTTGATATGTGCTCGCAATCATTCGTACGAGGCCTGCTTTGTCATGCAGGGGCTTCAATACCGGCATAGCTGCCATGGTGGTGCAGTTCGGATTCGCGATGATTCCCTTGCGGGCGTTCGCGATCTCCTCTGGATTCACTTCACTAACCACGAGTGGCACATCGGGGTCCATGCGCCATGCACTCGAATTGTCGATGACTGTGACGCCATGTTTTGCAAACCGTGGCGCCAAGGCGCGTGATGATGTTGCGCCGGAGGAAAACAATGCGACGTCAAGGCCAGCTGGATCTGCCCGATCGGCGTCTTCTACGACGACTTCGCGACCATTCCATTCGATGAGCTTTCCCGCGGAACGCGCAGATGCAAAGAATCGGATCTCGCTGATTGGAAAATTGCGCTCCGCGAGCAGCGTACGCATGACACTTCCGACCTGACCGGTCGCTCCGACAACTCCTACTCGCACGGCAAGAGAGGCTAACCGCGGTGTGCGGTGAGCCACCAATGACTTTTCGCGGCTACGTCGAGGTTGTGCTGTGGAACCTCAGCCCCCGACGACAGGGCCTGCGGCAATTTGCGTGCTCGATGGTGGAAGAGATGCGGGTCGTCCACCTTCACTCCGTGCGCCGAGAGAAATGCGAATACTTCCGTCGGACTGACCCTGTTCGCCTGCCAACCGAGTCGCGTCGACCAACGCCAACGCGACAAGCGCTCACCCACTTGGGGCGCTGCAAACAACAGCCGAACAAGTGCACCCGCCGGAATGAGCACTGCGTCAACCCAGACCTTCCGTCGATAGTTGAGGATGACCCGACCACCAGGCTTGACCACCCGGAACGCTTCCTTCGTGAGTTGAAGTGCATCGGCGGCACTGCAGTGCTGCAATGTGATGTACGAAAACACGACATCAACTGATGCATCGCTCACCGGGATGGTGTGTCCATCTGCGATATGGGCAGTCCGTAAGTTCGACGGACGTCCGAAGCGTGCAACCGTCTCCCGACAACGCTCGAGAAATGCAGCATCGACATCCGTAGCAATGACCGATGCGAACTCACGCGAGAATGCGGCCGTCATTCGGCCAATACCTGACCCAATTTCGAGAAGAGTCAATGTGGAAGCAACGTCAGCGAGCTTCCAACGCTTGAGATAGCGACGGACCTCAAGATCACCAGTTGCCACAAACTGCGCCAGCGACAATTTTGATCCGGTCTCATTGTTGAAGACCCAACCTGTCTGGCGCACCACTTCATCTGCGTCGCGCGAGTCTTCGCTTCGTGTGCCGGCCGCTTTCCACGGTGTGAGTTGCGGCCGACGTCTGTTCATGCAGCGTCAATTATTGCCTGTGGCGGTGCGTCACTTGCGTTCTGGCAACGGTGCTGAATAAGCACTTCCGCTGTCAAGGCCGAACGCCGTGTGGAGCGACCGAACCGCCAATTCCATTTTGCCGAGGGCGACCACCACCGAGACACGGATGGTACTGGTGGAGATCATCTGGATATTGACTTCGTTCTCAGCCAACACACGGAACATCTTCGCGGCAATTCCGGGACTGGTCTTCATTCCGGCTCCAACAAGTGAAATCTTGGCGATGTCCGTGTCGTGGGTGACGCCGCCTGCCCCGATCTCTTTCGAAACACGGGTCACGATCTCTTCAGCCACTTTCATGTCTGCCTTCGGGACGGTGAACGAGATGTCGGTGTGACCTTCACGTGAGGTGTTCTGCACGATCATGTCGACGTTGACGTTTGCATTCGCCAGTGGCTCGAAGATGGCGGCAGACACACCGGGGCGGTCTGGCACAGCAAAAATCGTGACTTTCGATTCGCTGGCATCTTGCACGACACCAGAGATGATGGGGTCTTCCATGTTGGATTCTCCTTCAACGTTGCGTACCCACGTTCCGTGTTCCCACGTAAAGCTTGAGCGGACATGCAAAGGGACATTGTGATTGCGAGCAAATTCGACCGATCTGAGTGCAAGTACCTTGCTGCCGACTCCGGCCATCTCGAGCATTTCTTCAAAGCTCAGGTGTTGGAGTTTGCGTGCTTGAGGCACGATGCGCGGGTCGGCGGAGAACACACCTGTTACATCGGTATAGATCTCACACACGTCGGCCGAGAGTGCTGCGGCTAATGCGACGGCGGTTGTGTCACTTCCTCCGCGACCCAACGTGGTGATCTCCTTGTCGGTCGACACACCTTGGAAACCTGCGACGACCACCACGCGTCCGTGACCAAGCGCCTCGCGCAACCGGTCGCCTTTGACCTCGACAATCTTGGCCTTGGTGTGGACGGTATCGGTGATGATGCCGACTTGTGATCCGGTCATGCTCACCGCATCGACCCCAATGTCAGCGAGTGCCATACACAGCAGTGCCATCGAGATGCGTTCTCCGGTGGTGAGCAGCATGTCCATCTCGCGGCCCGGATGCGTGGACGACACCTGATTGGCGAGTGACATCAGGTTGTCTGTGGTCTTGCCCATAGCTGAAACCACGACGACGACATCGTTGCCATGACGCTTGGTGAACGCGACGTGTTCGGCCACGGCCTTGATGCGATCGGGATCAGCGACCGAGGTGCCGCCGTATTTCTGCACGATAAGAGCCACTGCTCAACAACGCTATCGGTGCGACGCTATCCTTCGACCCTCGTGGGTACTGACAAGCGCGAACGCAAGAAGAACAACCGTGACATAGCCCGTGCTGCTCGTGCACGTGCAGCCAAGCGAGCCAAGGTCCGTCGACGTGGACTGCAAGTCGGGCTCGGAATTCCTGCAGCAGTCCTGGCTATCTGGGCAGTCGCCACATTCGCGGTCGACGATTCCTCTGATTCGGTCGATGTCACAGACACAACCATCACCGAGAGCGAAACACCCACTCTCACTACCGTTGCAGGTGCCAGTGTCACCGGCGACACGACGTGTCCGGTAGCCGATGGTTCTGCTTCACGCACGACGAAATTCGAGAAAGCCCCGCCGATGTGCATCGACGAGAAGAAGTCGTACACCGCCACCATGTCGACGAGCGAGGGCGACATCGTCATTGAGCTCGACACGAAGAACACCCCAAAGACTGTGAACAACTTCGTGGTGCTCTCTCGTTACAAGTACTACGACGACTCGTTCATCTTCCGCACCGACCCAGGCCTTGACATCATTCAAGGTGGTGGTTCCAACAATACTGACAACCCCGGTTACACGATTGAAGACGAAGGATCCGGCTACAAGTATTCAGAGGGACAGATCGCAATGGCGCGTACGGGTGAACCAAACAGCGCCGGTGGACAGTTCTTCATCATCACCGGCCCGAATGCTGCTGCGCTCGACGGCCAAGGCACCTACGTCGTCTTCGGCCAGATCGCAGAGGGGCTCGACGTTGCAAAAGCAATCATCGCGTTGAACTCTGGTTCGGGTGAACTTGGTGGTGCTCCATCACGT
>Ga0255079_1000061_pt1 | contig 24909 bp, 16 predicted proteins | sample Colum_Atlam_RepB_FD_188586 | JGI IMG/M metagenome (GOLD analysis project Ga0255079, IMG submission 188586) | Freshwater microbial communities from Columbia River, Oregon, United States - Colum_Atlam_RepB_8h | ecosystem: Environmental > Aquatic > Freshwater > River | place: USA: Oregon... | reverse complement strand
GCGAAGGACCCGTCGCCCGGTTCGCAGCCGTAGAGCGCCAAGGTCTCGGCGTTCTCGCCGGAGACGTCCATCAGGCCGGGCACGCTGGCCTGCATCTGGAAGGCCATCTCGTACTGGGCGATGCGCGTGGCGATCTCGGGGTCAGCCGCGGTCCCGGCGTGGGCTTGGTTGAGGGCGTTGATCGCGGCGACGTCGCCGCCCTGGGCCGCGCGGCTGACGCCGGGCGGGTTCGTCAGGTAGAGCACCGGGTCGCCCTTGGAGCGGAGCTGCACGCCCTGATGCCGCGATGGCAGGAAGCCGCTGCTCCACTGGCGGGCGGCGATCGGCTGAGGTGAGCGTCCTTTGCCGGTCGAGACCAGCACCACGAAGCCCGGCAGGTCGGCCGCCTCGCTGCCGAGCCCGTAGGTCACCCAGGCTCCCATGCTCGGCCGGCCGGCGATCTGCGAGCCGGTGTTCATGAACATGTGCGCCGGGTCGTGGTTGATCGCGTCCGTCGTCATCGAGCGGATGACGCAGAGGTCGTCCGCCACCGTGCCCAGGTGCGGCAGGAGTTCGGAGAGCTCGGTGCCGTTGCGCCCGTGGCGCCGGAACCGGAACTGCGGCCCTTGGCAGATGAGCTTCTGGCCCTGCAGCTGGGCGAGCTGCTGGCCTTTCGTGAAGCTCTCCGGCATCGGTTGGCCGTCCATCGCCGCGAGCCGCGGCTTGTGGTCCAGGAGCTCCAACTGGGAAGGTCCGCCCGCCATGGTGAGCCAGATGACCCGCTTCGCCCGGCGGGGCAGGGGGAGCCGCGTCAGGGCGCCGCCGGCCGCCACCGCGTCCGTCCGGCCGAGCAGCGAAGCCAACGCCACGGCCCCGACGCCGCGTCCCGCGGTGCCGAGGAAGGCGCGACGTCGCAGCGCTCGCAGGTCGGGGATCACGCGATGATTTCCTTGATCGGCTTGCAGGGCTCGACCCCGGTCAGCTTGGCGTCGAGGCCCTGGAACTTCACCGAAAAGGCGTCGTGGGCGATGCCCAGCTGGTGCAGCATCGTGGCGTGCAGGTCGTGCACCGTGGCCACCTTGTCGACCGCGGCGTAGCCGAGCTCGTCGGTCGAGCCGTGGACGAGGCCGCCGCGGATGCCGCCGCCCGCCATCCAGACGGTCATGGCCTTGTTGTGGTGGTCGCGGCCATTGCCCTGCGACATCGGGGTGCGGCCGAATTCGCCCGCCCAGACGATGAGCGTCGAATCGAGCATCCCGCGGCGCTTGAGGTCGGTGATGAGCGCCATGCAGGCGCGGTCGATCTCGGCGGCCTTGAACGCCACGCCGTCCTTGACGCCGCCATGGTGGTCCCAGTCCTTGTGGTAGAGCTGGATGAAGCGTACCCCGCGTTCCGCCAGGCGGCGCGCGAGCAGGCAGTTCGACGCGAAGGAGCCGTCGCCCGGCTGGCAGCCGTAGAGTTCGAGCGTCTTTGGGTCCTCACCCTTGACGTCCATCAGCTGCGGTACGCTGGCCTGCATCTTGAAGGCCATTTCGTACTGCGCGACCCGCGTGGCGACCTCGGGGTCGGCCACGAAGCGCTCGCGGTGCAGGTTGAGCTTGGCGATGGCGTCGACGTCGCCGCCCTGGGCGTCGCGGGAGACGCCGGGCGGGTTCGAGAGGTAGAGGACCGGGTCGCCCTTGGAGCGGAGCTGCACGCCCTGGTGCTTGGAGGGCAGGAAGCCGCTGCTCCATTGGCGGGCGGCGATCGGCTGGTTCTGGCCGCCCTTGCCCAAGGAGGTGAGCACGACGAAGCCCGGCAGGTCCGTGGCCTCGGTGCCGAGCCCGTAGGTCACCCAGGAGCCCATGCTCGGCCGGCCGGCGATCTGCGAGCCGGTGTTCATGAACATGTGCGCGGGGTCGTGGTTGATGGCGTCCGTCGTCATCGAGCGGATCAGGCAGATGTCGTCCAGCACCGAACCGATCTGCGGGAAGAGCTCGCAGATTTCGGTCTGGTTGCGGCCGAACTTGGCGAACTTGTGCTGCGGGCCGAAGCACGTGAGTTTCTGGCCCTGCAGCTGGGCGAGCTGCTGGCCCTTCGTGAAGCTCTCCGGCATCGGTTGGCCGTGCATCGCCGCGAGTTTCGGCTTGGGGTCGAAGGTCTCGAGGTGCGAGGGGCCGCCCGCCATGCTCAGCCAGATGACGCGCTTGGCCTTCTGGGGCAAGGGGAGCCGCGAGAGGGCTCCGGTCGCGCCCGACGCGGCGAGCGCGGAAGGGCCGAGGAGGGAGGCGAGGGCGAGTCCGCCGACGCCCTGCGTCGTGCGGCCGAGGAAGGCGCGGCGCGTGAGGGCGGCCTGTAGTTCGGGAGGGAGGGGGCTCATTCGCGGGTGATGGTCTCGTGGAGGTTGAGCAGGACGCGGGTCACGTGCGTCCAGGCGGCCAGTTCCGCGGGTGCGAGCCCGGCGGGCGGGGGCGTCAGCCCGACCTTGAGGAAGGCCTGCGCGGCCGCGGGGTCGCCCTGGTAGGCTTTGCGGCGCTCCGTCAGCACCTGCCGGAGCGTGGCCAGCTCGGCGGCTTCCGGGGTGCGTTGCAGGGCGCGACGCCAAGCCCAGGTCAGGCGGCGGTCGTCGTCGCCGGGCTCCGCGAGTGCGCGGGCCGCGAAGGCCCGGGCGGCCTCGACGTAGGTCGGGTCGTTCAGCAGCACGAGCGCCTGTTGCGGGATGTTGGAGCGGGTGCGGTCGGTGCAGGCTTCCTCCCGGCTGGGCGCGTCGAAGGCGAGCAGGCTGGGGTGGAGGAACGTGCGTTGCCACCAGACGTACAGGCCGCGGCGGTACTGCGACTCGCCCTTATCGGCGACGTAGTCGCGGACGGGGAAGTTGAGGTTCTCCCAGTAGCGGTCGGGCTGGTAGGGCTTCACGCTGGGTCCGCCGACCTTGGGTACGAGCAGGCCCGCGATCGCGAGGGCGTTGTCGCGCACCAGCTCGGCGTCCAGGCGGGCGGGGCTTTGCCGGGCCAGCTCGCGGTTGTAGGGGTCGGCCGCGGTCAGTTCGGCCGGGGCGGCCGACGCGCGGCGGTAGGCGCGGCTCGAGACCATCAGCCGGACCATGTGCTTCACGTCCCAACCCGAGTCCATGAACTCCATCGCCAGCCAATCCAGCAAGGCCTGGTTGGGCGGCAGTTCGCCCTGGGCCCCGAGGTCGCCGGGGTTCTTGCTGAGGGCGGTGCCGAAGAACTGCATCCACAGGCGGTTCATCGTGACGCGGGCCGTCAGCGGGTTCTCGCGCGACACGAGCCAGCGGGCGAGGTCGAGCCGGTTGGGCGTGCGTCCGTCGAGCTTCGGCTGCGGGAGGTAATGCGGGAACGCCGCCTTCACGATCTCGCCTGATTCGTCCATCCAGTTGCCCCGCGGAAGGATGCGGACGGTGCGGACGGTGGCGGCCTTGGTGGTCACCAGCGATTTCGGCAGCCCCGCCCGGGAGGCGTCGTGCTCGCGTTGCGTCGCGGCCACGGCGGCCCGCTCGGCCTTCAGCGCCTCCGGGTGCAGCGAGAGCAGGAAGTCGCGCAACAGCGTCTTCTCCGCCGCGGTGCGCTTGGCCGCCGGCTTCTGGAGGATCGCGGGGGCCTTGGCGGCCAGCGCGGCGTCGGGCGACTTCGCCTTCGCCTTGGCCTTGCCCTTCGCGGCGGTCGCCGGGGTGGCGGCGAGGTCCTCGGCCGCTTCCTTCTCCCAGGCGTCGAGTTGGGCGCCGAGGCCGCCGACGGCCTGCTCCAGCGTCTGCTTGGCGAGGGTCACCGCGGCGGCCAGTTCGGCGAGGCGGCGTTCGTCCGCGGGCGTCGCCACCAGCATCCCCTCCTCGCGCCGCCCGATGTCGGGCTCGTGGATGTCGGCGAAGAACGCGCCCAGCGAGAAGAAGTCGCGCTGCGTGAACGGGTCGAACTTGTGGTCATGGCACTGCGCGCACCCGGTCGTCTGGCCCAGCCAGGCGGCCCCGACGGCGCGGACGCGGTCGTTCAGCATCCGCTGCTGGTAGTCCTTGGCCTGCGCCCCGCCTTCCTCGGTCGTCAGCAGCAGGCGGTTGAAGCCCGAGCCCACCTTGGCCTCGATGTCGGCGTCCGGCAGGAGGTCGCCCGCGACCTGCTCCAGCGTGAAGCGGTCGAAGCGCTTGTTCTGGTTGAAGCTCCGGATGACGTAGTCGCGGTAAGGCCAGACGTTGCGCGGGGTGTCGCTGTGGTAGCCGATCGTGTCGGCGTAGCGGACCACGTCGAGCCAGCCCTGGGCCATGCGCTCGCCGTAGTGCGGGCTGGCGAGCAGCCGTTCCACCAGCCGCGCGTAGGCGTCGGGCGACTTGTCGGCGACGAAGGCGTCGACTTCCTCCGGCGTCGGCGGGAGGCCGAGGAGGTCGAGGTGCAGGCGGCGGGCGAGCGTGCGGCGGTCCGCCTCGGCGACCGGCCGCAGGCCCTTCGTCCGCAGGCGCGCTTCGACGAGCGCGTCGATGGCTGCGGTGGGCGCGCCCGCGGCCGGCTTGACCGGGGCGTCGTAGGACCAGTGGTTCTGGTACTTCGCGCCTTCGGCGACCCAGCGGCGCAGCAGCTCCTTCTGTTCCGCGGTGAGGGTCTTGTGCGAGTCGGGCGGCGGCATCACCTCGTCCGGGTCCGTCAGGAAGAGGCGCTTCACGAGTTCGCTCGCCTCGGGCTTGCCGGGCACGAAGGCCTCCTTGGCCAGCGCGGCTTCGCGCACGTCGAGCCGCAGCTTGGCCTTGCGGTGGCTGGCGTCGTGGCCGTGGCAGGCGAAGCAGTTGTCCGAGAGGATCGGGCGGATGTCGCGGTTGAATTCCACGGGCTCCGCGGCCGGCAACGCGGCGACGGCGGCGCAGAGGAGGGTGAGGGCGGGGCGGGCGCTCATAGGGTATCCCCAAGATTGCCGTTCCCCGCCCGCTGGCTACCGCAAAAACAACCCAGTGCCTACTTCTTGAAGAAGCGATGCTCCTTGTCCCCGCCGCTCAGGACGAAGGCCACGAGGTCCAGGACCTCCTCCTTCGTCAGCATGTTCAGCAGCATGGGCGGCATGGGCGAGACCTTGGAGACCTCGATGCTCCGGACCTGCTTGCGGTCGACGCCGACCCGCTGGTCGGGGTCGGAGAGGTCGGTGTTGATCTGCACGGTGTCCCCGTTGAGGTTCACGATGACGCCGCTGACCGTCGAGCCATCCTGGCGGGTCACCACCACCGGGGCGAACTGCTCGTTGATCTCCTTGCTCGGGTGGATGATCTGGTCGAGCAGGTCGCGCGGGCTGTAGCGGCCGCCCGCGCCCGTGAGGTCGGGGCCGTTCATCCCGCCGGCGTTGCCGTAGCGGTGGCAGGCGAAGCAGGCGGCGGCGCCGAACATCCTGCGGCCGGTCTCGAAGTCGCGTCCCTTGAGGCCGGTCTCCGCGGCCGTCGCCAGCTCGTCGAGGGTCCAGTTCGTCGGGGTCCGGCCGGCGAAGATCGCGCCGACGTTCTCGTAGGCGGACTTCACGGGCGGGTTCTTGGCGGTGGCGAGCAGGCTCGCGTGGCGCGCCGTCTCCTCCGCGGTGAACGTGTTGAGCGAGTCGTTGCGGATGAACTCGATGAACTTCACGAAGCTGGAGCCGCCGCGGTAGCTGGCCGCCTTGACGAACCAGTTGAGCTGCTGTTCGCGCAGCGCCGGGGTCCAGCCGGCCTTGAGCATGCGGAGGCTGCGCATGAACTCCATCTCCGGCTCCTGGCTGCCGGCGGCGGCGACGAGGGCCATGCCCTTGGCGGCGAGCGTCGGCGACTGCAGGAAGGCGAGCGTCTCGGTCAGGATCCAGTTGAGCTCGAAGTCGGCCGCGGGATAGGCCGCGTCATACTGGGCCGTCAGCGCGGCGAGGCCGGCGGCGTCCGGCTTCCCGTAGCGGTGCAGGACGATCTGGGCGAGGCGGGCGTGGGCGAGTTTCTGCTCCTTGGTGAGCTTCGCGAAGTCCATGCCGCGGAGCGTGGCGAGCAGGCGGTCGCGCAGGGCGGCTTGGGCGGGCGTGGGTTCGGCGGTGGTCGGCGCGACACCGGTGCGCGGGTCCGGCTTGGCGGCCTTCTCGGTGTGGTAAGGGCAGGAGGCCGCTTGGCGCGCCAGGGCGAGCAGCGCTTCGAGGCGCGCGGTGGCGTCCGGCTCGGCGAAGGCTCGCTCCACCCAGCCGGCGGCGGGCTGATGTTCGAGGACGACGCGGGCGGCGGAGCGCAGCCAGCGGTCGCCGGAGGCGAGGTGCGGCCAGGCGGCGTCCGCGGCCTTGGGGTCTGGCTTGCCGTGGAACTTCTCCAGCGCCCGGCGGGCGAGCGTCTCCGGGGTCGCGGCCGGCGCCTCGAGGCGGGCGGGGGCGGTGGACTCGGTTCCGGCGTAGGTCACGCGGTAGAGGCCCGACTGGACCTTGCGGCCGCCGATGGCGAAGTACATGGCGCCGTCGCCGGGGTGGATGAGGAGGTCGGTCACGGGCAGCGGCGCCCCGAGGATGAAGTCCTCCTTGGTGCCGGCGTAGCTCGCGCCCTGGGCCTTGAGGTGCACGGCGTAGATCTTGCCCCAGCTCCAGTCCATGATGTAGAGGGCCTCCTGGTACTTGGCCGGGAACTTCGCGCCATAGCCGAAGGCGACGCCGGTGGGCGAGCCGGGGCCGATGTTCACGGTGGCGGGCAGGTTGTCGGCGTAGAACTCGGGGTACTTGCCGGCGCCGTTGCGCCAGCCGTATTCGCCGCCGCTGACCACGTGGTTGACGCGGGTCGGGCGGTACCACGGCGTGTTGAAGTCGTACTCCATGTCCGCGTCGTACGTGAAGAGTTCGCCATTCCGGTTGAGCGCGCCGCCGTAGATGTTGCGGAAGCCGCTGGCGAAGGTCTCGAAGGTCTTCCCGTCCTTGCTGATGCGGTAGACGATGCCGCCCGGCGCGAGGACGTGGCGGTTGTGGCCGCGGCCGTCGGGCATGCGCGGCAGCAGGTGGTCGTCGCCCCAGAGCGCGGCCACCGGGGACGAGGCGGCGGTCTCGGTCTTCACGGCGTTGTTGCCGGTGATCAGGTAGAAGCCCTGTTGGTCCGGGGTCACGACCACCTTGTGGACGCCGTGGTCGCTGCCCGCCTGGAATTCGCGCAGCAGCTCGGCCTGGTCGAGGAGGTCGTCGCCGTCGGTGTCGCTGATGCGGTAGAAGCCGCTGGGGAACTTGCGCTCGTAGTCGTTGACGCCGGCGTAGAGCGCGCCGAACGCCCAGGTCATGCCGTTGATCGCGCGGACCTTGACCGGCATCTTGCGGATGTCGGCCGCCTTCAGCGGCTGGCCGGGCGCGGGGGCGGGGAAGCGGTAGAGGTCGCCGTACTGGTCGCACGCGTAGATGCGCCCCTTGTCGTCGGCGCAGAGGGAGACCCAGGAGCCTTGCTCGGCGCCGGGGACGGAGTAGAGCAACTCGACCTTGAAGCCGGCCGGCGCCTTGATGCGGTCGACCGGGGTGGCCTTGTTCTCGCCGACCGCCTTGCCGCTGTTCGGATCGCCGGCCTTCTTCGCCGGGGCTTTGGCCTTGGCGGGGGCCTTGGGGGCGTCGGCGGCGAAGGTGGGCAGGAGGCTGGCCAACAGCAAGGCGAGGAGGGCGAAGGGGCGGCGCATGACCCCACTTTCGGACGAAGGACCGCCGCCCGTCAACCGGACTCGTCCGGGCTCAACCCTTGCGCAGGGCCCGGAACGAACGCCAAAGCGCCCAGATCATCCCCGAGGTGAGGACGAAGCCGGCCGCGTAGGCTACCCGCCACAGGCCCGGTACGCCCGGTTCCCCGGCGGCGATGAAGCCATAGACGCACAGGCCGGCGGCCCCCAGCAGGAAGACGAGGCGGAAGGCGAACAGGACGAGCAGGAGGCCTTGCATGCGGGCAAGGTGGGGTGGGTTCGGGCGGAGGTCAAGGGGCCGTCACCTGCCCAATTTGACGAACTCGTCCTTGGTCAGGTCGCCGCTCTTGTCCTTGTCGAACTGCGTGAAGTTTTGGGCGGCCTGCGCCGGGTCGGGTTGGCGAGTCATGAACTCCTCCTTGGTGAGCTTGCCGTCCTTGTCGGTGTCGCGGGCCTCGAACATCGCGCCGCGGTCGCGGGTGCCCGCCTTCGGGTCACCCTTCGCCGCGCCGGGCGCGCCCTTGGCTTTCTTGCCTTCCGCTGGGCTAGTTCCGGCCTTGGCCGGCGCGATCGGGGCGGGGAGGAACTTGGTCAAGCGGGCCACGACCTCGGCGTGCTCGGGTTTGGCCGCGACGTTCGCGGTTTCGTGCGGGTCGCCGACTTCGTCGTAGAGTTCCGTGGCGTGGATGGAGTTGTCCGCCCGGTCGCGCCAGAGGGTCAGGCGCCAGCGGTCGTCGCGGATGCTGTAGCCCATGAGCGATTGGCCGGCGTCGTTGCGCGGGTACTGGCTGATGGCCACGGGCCGGACCTTCGCCGCCGGGTCGTCGAGCACGGGCCGCAGGCTCACGCCTTCGAGTTCCTTGGGGATGGGCAGGCCGCAGACGTCGGCCAGCGTGGGGTAGAGGTCGATGAACTCGGCGAGCGACGCGCTGCGACGCCCGGCGGCCTTCTGTCCCGGCACGCTGATCAGGAGCGGCGCCCGCACGGCGACCTCGAAGTTCGTGTGCTTGTGCCAGAGCCCGTGCTCGCCCAATTGCCACCCGTGGTCGCCCCAGAGGACGACGACGGTGTTCTCGGCCAAACCTTCCTTTTCGAGCGCGTCCAGGAGGAGACCGACCTGGGCGTCCATGTAGCTGATGGCGGCGTAGTAGCCGTGGCGTAGGGTGCGGGCGGTGGCTTCGTCGACGACCCCGTTCTTGGGCATGCCCGCATAACTGCCGAGTTCACCGTTGGTATGGCCGACGAATTTGGGCGCGCCCGCCGGAAGTTTCCGGAATTCCGGGACGTAGATTTTGGCCGGGTCGTACAGATCCCAGTACTTCTTCGGGGCGACGAACGGAAGGTGCGGTCGGGCCATGCCGACCGCCAGGAAGAATGGCTTACCTTGTTTCTTCAGGTCGGCCAAGGTCCGGGCGGCGAGCCGGGCGGTCTTGCCATCGACGAAGGTGTCGTCCGCGACGTCGGCCGATTCGTAGGCCGGGCCGCGTCCGCGCCCTTTCTGGTCCACGTTCGTCGACTGCAGCTTCATGGCCTCGGCTGAACCATAGGGCGGGGCCTTCGGCGTTTGCCAAGGCACCGACCAGCTGGGCGCATCGTCGAACCCGCCATGGAAGATCTTGCCCATCCCTTGGCTATGGTAGCCCTGGTTCTTGAAATGCTGGGCGACCGTCACGGCGTCGGGCAGGGCGGTCCGGAAATGCGTCTCCAAGTCCCAGACCCGGGTGGCGTCGGGCCGGCGGCCGGTCATGAGCGAGGAGCGCGAAGGGCTGCACACGGCCTGCTGGCAGTAGGCCCGGTCGAAGGTCGTGCCGCGGGCGGCGATGCGGTCCAGGTTCGGCGTCTTGATGAGCGCGCTCCCGGAGGCGTTCGCTTCGGGCCGGAGGTCGTCGACGGCGATGAATAGGACGTTGAGCGGTCTCGTCTCGGCGGCGAGGAGGGCCGAGGCGAGGAGCCAGGCGGCCGCGGGGAGGAGGACGGACTTCATGGGGTACGCACGGGTAAACCCCGCGCGGCGGCGGAGGTTGCGGCGCTTCGAGGGACGGCTACTCCCCGGTGGCGAACCGCAGGCGGTACTGTGCCTTGTTCCACTCGGCAATGGTCTCGACCTGGTCGAGCCGCGCCTGGATCAGGTCCTGTTGGGCGAGCAGCGTCTCGAGTACGGCGCCGACGGCGAGGTCCTTGCGCGACAGGGTCAGGCGATGGGCGGTCTCGGCCAGGCGGACGGCCTCGGCGGCGATCTCGAGTCGCTGGGCGGCGAACGTCACCCCCGCCTGCGCGTCCACGACCTGGCGGACAATCTCCTCGCGTACGCGGGTCGCTTCCAGGTCCGTCTGGCGTTGGCGGGCGCGTGCGCCGTCGACCCGGGAGCCGTCGAACAGCCCGCCGGCCCCGATCTTCCACGAAAGCGTGACGAAGGTGTCGGTGCTGTTGTCGAAATCCCGCCGCGCGGAACTCGCGCTGCCGCCCAAGCCGCCCGCGAAGACCTGCGCGCCGAGGGTCGGGTAGAGGGGGGCGTAGGTGGCGGCGTCGCCGCGGCTGGCGGCGGCCTCGCGGAGGGCGCCCGCGGCCTGCAGTTCCGGGCGACGGTTGAGCGCCAGGCGCACTTGGTCGTCGAGTTTTTCGGCCGGACCCGTCAACTGGAGCGGGCGCGTGGGTTCGGGCGCGGGCTGCAGCGCGACCGCGATGTCGAGCCGCAGGGCGTGGGCGAGGCGGGCCGCGTCCTGCCGCTGCTGCTCGAGCGCCTGACGCAGGCGTAGCTCGAAGCGGCTGACGTGGCCGGCGGCGCGGAGTTCGTCCCCCTTGAAGGTGAGCCCGGCGGCGACGCCCTGCGCGAGCTGCTCGCGGTAGCCGCGCGCCGTACGGACCGCGTCGGTGAGGAGGCTGGCGGCCTGGGTGGAGCGCGCGAGGTCGAAGTAGGCGACGGCCGCGAGCGCCACGGACTGGCGGCGCTGGGCTTCGAGCTGGTGTTCGGCCGCCCGCTCGGTTTGCCGGGCCGCGAGGCGGCGGTAGACGGCTTCGCCCAATTCCAGGGAGAGCGAGAGGGTGGCGCCCGCGGTCACGGACTCCTTGGTGATGTCGCTCACCTGGCCGACGATGTCCTGCAGCTGGCCGGAGTGCTTGCGGTAGCCGATGCCCGGCGAAATCGTCGGAAACAGCGCCCAGTCGGCGCCGTCGGAATTCGCCCGGGCCTCGCTGAGGCGGGCCTCCGCCAGCTGGACTTCGATCGCTTGGGCACCCGCCAACTTGAGGACGGTCGGCAGGTCGACGACCTCGGCGCGCGGGGTGTCCTGGGCGGCGAGGCCGGCCGCGCCGAGGAAGAGGAGGGTGCGCAGGGGGTTGCTCATCGGGCCACGTTCACGGGTTGGCCGTCGGCGAGGGTGGCGCCCTGCGGAATCAGGACATCCTCCTCGGGCTTGAGGCCGTCGATGACCTCGAGGTGGGTCCCGTCGTTGAAGCCCGCCTTGAGCAAGCGACGGCGGGCCTTGCCGGCTTCGTGCACGTACGCCGTGGCGACGGTCTTCTCCATGACGACGGCCGTCAGCGGCAAGAGGCGGACGCCGCGGTGGGTTTCGATGCCGAGGCGGACCTGGGCGTACATCCCCGGCTTCAGGGCGCCCGTGGGGTTCGCCAGTTCGGTCTCGATGAGCATCGTCTTGCTGGGGTTTTCAAGGACGCCGCTGAGGCGCGTCAGGCGGCCTTCGAAGGGCTTGGGGCCGGCCGCTTCGGCGAGGATCGCGACCGGCTGGCCGGTCGCCGCGAGGCCCGTCTCCGTTTCCGGCAGGGCGGCCTGCACGCGGACGGTGGCGGTGTCGGTGAGGACGAAGAGGGCGGCCGGTCCGTTGCCGCCGCCGGTGGCGGCGGGCACGAAGGCCCCGAGGTCCACGGAGCGCCGGCTCACCACGCCGGCGAAGGGCGCGCGGATCTGCGCGAAACGCAGCAAGGTCGCGTGGCGTTCCTGCTGCGCCTTCGCCACGGCGAGCTTGGCCAGGGCCGCGTCGACGTTCTGGCGAGGGACGAGGTCGGGCGCCTGCCGATGGGCTTCCTGCGCCCGGCGCGTCTCGAGCTCGGCCAAGGCGAGTTCCGCGCGGGCGCGGGCTTCGTCGGCGACGAGTTCGGGCACCTCCAGTTCCGCCAGGAGGTCGCCCGCTTCGACGCGGTCGCCGATGTCCACGCGGACGGTTTTCACGTAGCCGCCGACCTTCGCGTAGAGCGCGACCTGCTGGCGCGGGCGCACTTCGCCGAGCAGCTGCACGGTGCGCGTGATGTCCCCGGTCTTGAGCCGCGTGACGGTCAGGTCGGCGGCCTGCAGGGAGAGGGCGCCCAGAAGGAGCGCGAGGAACTTAGGAGACGGCATGGTCAGGATGGTAATGGGGGCTCTGGGGGTCGTCGGGGTCGACGGAGAGGGAGGCGCGGCCGGCGGCGCCCATGACCCACGCGTAGGCGGCGGGGACGACGGTGAGCGTGGCGAACGTGCCGAAGATGAGCCCGCCCATGACCGCGCGGCCGAGCGGGGCCGTCTGGCTGCCGGCTTCGGACCAGCCGAGCGCCATGGGGATCATGCCCGCCAGCATGGCCAGCGAGGTCATCAGGATCGCGCGCAGGCGGGTGGCGCCGGCCGTGAGCGCGGCGGCTTCGGCGGTGGCGCCCCCGCGCCGGGCTTCCTCGGCCGCGGTGAGGAGGAGGATGGAGTTCGCGACGGCGACGCCGACGGCCATGATCGCGCCGATGAAGCTCTCGATGTTCAGCGTCGACCCGGTGGCGAGCAGGCCCGCGACGACGCCGGCCAGCACGACGGCGAGGGAGGCGAGCACGATGGCGGCCAGGCGGGCGCTCTGGAAGTGGGCGGCCAGCAGGAGGGCGACGATGACGAGCGCGATGCCGAGGCCGGCGCCGAGCCCGTTCAGCAGTTCGCGCAGGGGTGGCACCTGGCCGCGCTGGTCGACCTTGACCTTGGCGGGCGGCTTGCCCGCCGCGGCGATGGCTTCGTCGATCCGCGCCGAGAGATGGCCGAGGTCCGTGCCGGCGTAGTTGGCCGTGAGGGTCGCGAGGCGCTGCATGTTGTAGCGGTCGAACTGCGCGACGGCCGTGCTTTCCTTGAGCGTGGCGATGGAGCGTAGCAGCACCGGTTGCTGTCCGGTCGCGCCGACGGGCAGGTTGCGGAGGTCCTCGGCGCTCCGGGTCTGCGCGGGCGGGACCTGTACCTGCACCTGGAAGGCGACGCCGGTCTTGGGGTCGGCCCAATAGTTCGCGAGGATGAAGCGGCTCGAGCCGGTGGCCTCCACGACCGAGCGCGCGGCGTCGGCGAGCCGGACCCCCATGAGCCCGGCCTTCTCGCGGTCGATGTTCACCTCCAGCGAGGGGGTGTCGATGGTCTGGGCGAACTGGAGGTCGCGCAGTTCGGGGAGCTTGGCGAGTTGGGTCCGGATCGCCTCGGCGTGCGCGCGGTTGTCCGCGAGCGAAGGACCGCTGACCGCGATCTCGATGGGCGTGGGCGCGCCGAAGCTCATGACGCGGCTGACGATGTCGGCCGGCTCAAAGGAGAGCCGCACGTCCGGCAGGGCCGCGCCGAGGCGGGCGCGCAGCCGTTCCTTGGCCGACTCGAGGTCCACCTGGGCGCCGGGCTTCAACTGGACCTGCAGCGTGGCTTCGTCGGTGCCGCTGTTCCAGGCGTGGATGAGGTTGACGGGGTAGTTGGGGGCGTGGACGCCGACGAGCCCGAGGGTGGTGGCGACGTTGCCGGCGCCGAGTTCCTCCTTGATGACGTCCAGCGCCCGCAGGGCGATCTGCTCCGTGCGGTCGAGCTTGGTGCCCGCCGGCGCGCGCAGGCGCACCTGGAGTTGGCCGTTGGCGGCGGGCGGGAAGATCTCGCGGCCCAGCCGGGGGCCGAAGCCGAGGACGAAGAGCGCGGCGAGCGCCAAGGCGCCGACGACGACCAGGGCCTTGCGGGCGAGGACGCCGCGGAGGAGCGCTTCGTAGCGGGCCTTGACGCCGGCGAAGAAGCCCGGGGCGTGGACTCCGTCGTCCTTGAGCAGCCACACCGCGAGGACGGGCAGGAGGGTCGACGAAAGCGCGTAGGAGGCGAACATGCTGAAGCCGACCGCGAGCGAGAGCGGCAGGAACAGCGCCTGCGCGGGGCCTTCCATGAAGAGGGCCGGGAGGAATACGGCCACGACGCACGCCATGGCGAGGAAGCGCGGTCCGGCGGTGGCGGCGATCGCGGTCCGGACGGCCCGGGCGACCGGACGGCCCTTCTCGCGCTCCTGTTGGATGGCCTCGATGGCCACGGTGGCCTCGTCCACGAGGATGCCGACCGCGAGGGCGAGGCCGCCCAAGGTCATCAGGTTGATGGTCTGTCCGCAGAGCCAGAGGCCGAGCAGGGCGGTGAGCAGGGCCAGGGGAATGTTGACCACGACCACCAGCGTGCTGCGGGCGTCGCGCAGGAAGAGGAAGACCATCAGGCCCGTGAGCATGGCGCCGAGCACGGCTTCGAGGAAGAGGTCGTGGATCGCGCGTTCGACGATCGGGCTCTGGTCCATCTCATAGGTCACCTTGATGTCCGCGGGGACGGCGTTCTGGAAGACGCCGAGGTTGGCCTTGACCAGGCCGGCCACGGCCAAGGTGGAGGCGTCCGCGCGCTTGGTGACGGGGATGTAGACGGTGCGGCGTCCGTCCACGAGGGCGTAGCTGGTGACGGCGTCGGCGCCATCCACGACCTGGGCGAGGTCGCGGATGAGCACGGCGGGTTGCTGGCCCGGACGCACGGGGACGTTCTCGAGGTCCTTGATGTTCTTCACCGTGGCGTTGATCGGGACGAGCAGGTTCTGGTCGCCGAGCACGAGGTTGCCGGCGGGGAGGATGGCGTTCGCTCCGGCCAGCGCCGCGGCGACTTCCTCCGGGGTGACGCCGGTGCTGCGTAGGCGGTCCGGGTGCAGGTTGACCAGGATCGTGCGGGCGCTGCCGCCGAACGGCGGGGGCGCCGAGACGCCGGGCAGGGTCGCGAAGAGGGGGCGGACGGTGTTCAGCGCCGCGTCCTGGAGCTGGGCCACGGACCGGGTCTCGCTCGCGAAGACGAGCTGGCCGATCGGCACGCTGCCCGCGTCGAAACGCATGACGAACGGCGGGACGGTGCCGGGCGGCATCATGGCGCGCGAGCGGTTCACATAACCGATGGTCTCGCTCATCGCCTGGGACATGTCGGTCCCGGGGTGGAACTGGAGCTTCATCACGGCGGCGCCCTGGATGTTGCGCGATTCGACGTGCTCGATGCCAGTGATGTAGAGGAAGTGGTATTCGTAATAGAAGGTGAGGAAGCCCTCCATCTGGGCGGCGTCCATGCCGCCGAAGGGCTGCGCGACGTAGATCGTCGGCACGTTGAGCGGCGGGAAGACGTCCTTGGCCATGCGGCCCAGGCCGAACAGCGCGGCCAGCGCGAGCGCCCCGACCGCGACCAGCAGGGTGACCGGTCGGCGGAGGACGTGGGAGAGGAGGTTCATGTTGGTCTAAGGTGTGACCCCGGGAAGGGCGGAAGGTTGTGGACGAAGCGTGTCTTTTCGGTGACGAACGGGCGTCAGCGGGCGAAATGCTCCACCGCGGTCCGTTGGAAGAGCCGGCGGATCTCGCTGCCGTCGGAGTTGGGCAGGTCGGTCCGCTGGATCAGCAGCACGTAGGCCCGGCGGCGCACCGGATCGATCCACGCCTGCGTGCCGTAGGCGCCGCCATGCCCGAAGGTCCCGGCGCTGAGGCTCTCGGTGACGCCTTGGGGCGCGTGGACGACGTGGAAGCCCAGGCCCATGTGCATGCCCGGGGCGAAGCTCACCTTCGGGAGGTCGCCCAGCTGGTTCGTCGCCATGAGCCGCAGCGTCTCCGCCTTGAGGTAGCGTCGCCCATCCAGTTCGCCGCCGAGCAGGATCATCTGGTAGAGCTGCGTCAGGTCCTCGGCCGTGGAGAAGAGGCCGCCCGCCGGGATGGCCGTGCGGCGACGGTCCGCGAGCGGCTCGCTGAAGCGGCTGTTGCCCGCGGCGACGAGTTCGCCCGTGGCCTTGTCCTTGCGGTAGGGCGTGGCCATCCGGCCGACCATCTCCGCCGTCGGCCAGAACGAAGTGCTGTCCATCCCGAGCGGCTCGAGGAAGCGCCGCTGCACGAAATCGCCGTAGGTCTCGCCGCTGACGACTTCGATGATCCGTCCGAGGGTGTTGATGCCGGCGTTGCTGTAGGCCCACTTCGCGCCCGGTTCGGAGATGAGGGGTTGGCGACCGTAGAAGTCGGTCATCGCGGCGAGGCCCAGGGTGTCGACGGGCTGGCCGGCGGGGGTCGGCGAGGCGCCGGTGAGTCCGCCCGTGTGCGTCAGCAGGTCGCGGACCGTGACGGCGCGGCGCGGCTTCGCGGGGCCGGACGGCGTCGCGAGCGTCTGGTCGCGGAACGCGGGCAGGAATTTGGCGACGGGGTCGTCGAGCCCGAGCTTGCCCTCCTCGACGAGCATCAGCACGCCCATCGCGGTGATCGGCTTCGTCATCGACGCAATCCAGAAGACCGAGTCGCGCCGCATCGGGCGCTGGCTGGCGAGGTCCGCCAGCCCGAAGGCCTCCAGGGCGATCGCGCCGCTTGGCGCCACGACCAAAGTCACCGCCCCCGCGAACTCGCCCCGGTCCTGGAGTTCCTGGAGCGCATAACTGAAGACCGCGTTCTGTTCGTGCAGGTCCGGCTTCGGCCCCGTCTCCGCGGGGTCGAGCAGGGAGCAACCGGTGGCAAGGAGGGCGGCGAGCAGGGCGGGGAAGAGGGGGCGCATCGACGTGAGGAGGTTTGACGCCTCGTTCCGCCCGAGTCAACGGAAGTGGCGGTTGCCTGCGGGCGAGGGGCGCCTATCAAGGGCGTACCCCGCCATGCGCCTGCTCCGCACCCTCTACTTCCAGGTCCTCCTGGGCATCCTGCTTGGTGGCCTGCTCGGCTACTTCCAGCCCGGGCTCGGGGCGCAGCTCAAGCCCCTCGGCGATGCCTTCGTCGCCCTCATCAAGATGCTCATCGGCCCGATCATCTTCGCCACCGTCGTCGTCGGCCTCGCCGGCATGGGCGACCTCCGCCGCGCCGGGAAGGTCGGCCTCCGCGCCCTGGTCTACTTCGAGGTCGTCACCACGCTCGCCTTGGTCGTCGGCCTCGTCGTGGCCAACGTCTTCACGCCCGGGGCGGGGATGCACGCCGACCCCGCTGCCTTGGACGCGAAGTCCGTCGCCGCCTACGCGACCGCGGCCCAGTCGCTCGGGCTGGTGGACACCTTGCTGCACCTCATCCCGCGCACCTTCGTCGCCGCGTTCGTCGATGGCGACATCCTGCAGGTGTTGCTCGTCTCGGTCCTCTTCGGGCTCGCGCTCAACCGGCTCGGCGAGCACGGGCGACCGGTGCAGAACCTGCTCAACGAGGTCGCGCGGGTCTTCTTCGGCATGGTCGCCCTCGTCACCACCTTCGCGCCCTTGGCCGCCGCGGGCGCGATGGCCTTCACCGTGGGCAAGTTCGGGGCCGGCGCCCTGACCCAGCTCGCCCAGCTGATGCTTTGCGTCTACCTCACCTGCGCCGTGTTCATCTTCGTGGTCCTCGGCGCCATCGCCCACGCCGCCGGCTTCAGCCTCCGCAAGGTCCTGCGCCTAATCAAGGACGAGCTCCTGCTCGTCGTCGGCACCTCCTCGTCCGAAACCGCCTTACCGGGGCTCATGGCCAAGATGGAGCAGGTCGGCTGCGCCCGGCCCACGGTCGGACTCGTCGTCCCCGCCGGCTATTCCTTCAACCTCGACGGCACGTGCATCTACCTGACGCTGGCCGCCTTGTTCGTCGCCCAGGCCACGGACACCCCGATGAGCTTGGGCCAGCAGCTCGGCCTCTTGGGCGTCCTGCTCATCACGTCCAAGGGTGCGGCCGGCGTCACCGGCAGCGGCTTCATCACCCTCGCGGCCACGCTGGCCACGACGGGCGGCATCCCCGTCGCCGGCATCGCGCTCATCCTCGGCGTCGACCGTTTCCTCTCCGAAGCCCGCGCCGTCACCAATTTCATCGGCAACGCCGTCGGCACGCTCGTGGTCTCCCGTTGGAACGGCGACTACGACGCGTCGAAGGGGGCCGACGTCCTGCGTTGAGGGCTCGTCGGATTCAGGCGAACTGCGGGTGGCCTTCGATCCGGGCCTCGAGGGCGGCCCGCTCGGCTTCGTCCATCCCCTCCGGGAACTTCGCCGACGAACGGCGCCAGCGGTTCAGCCAAGGCTTGCCCAGCAGGTCGTAGCGGCAGGGCTTCGCGTAGCCGGGGGTCAGGGCGACGATGGTCTCCTTCTTCACGCCGGTGCCGGTGCCGATCGCGACGTGGAAGCCGGCGTTGAGCAGGGCCACGCGGACGGCGGTGGAGGCCGAGTAGGTGAAGAGCTCGACCGCGCGACCGTCCCCGAGCAGGCGGCGCAGCTCCGCGAACGCCGCGGGCTTCCAGCAGGCCACGTCGGTCTTGTGCGAGAAGAAGTCGAAGAAGACCAGGTCGGGCCGCGCGGAGGCCTCGGCCGCCTTCGCCCAGAAATCCCCGACGTGCAGCTCCCATTCCAGCCCGGGGAACTGGCGCGACTTCCAGGCGCCGCGCGCGAGCAGCGCGTCCGGGCCCGAGTGGCGCAGGTATTCGAAGCGGTTCTTGTGCGTCATCGCCAAGCGCAGCGAATCGAGGTCGGACTCGAAGCTGATGACGCGCAGCGGACGCACCGGACCCTTCGCGGCCTCGGCCTCATGGCATTGGATCGCGGCCATCGCGTTGGCGGCCGCGCCGAGGCCGAGGTCCCAGATGACGAGCGGGGCGGCGGCGGCCGGGTCGGATTCCGCGGGCAGCCGGAGGCGCTCGGCGAGGCCGGACTGGTCGACGTACAGCGCCTTGGCCTCGACCATCGGCGGCGTGTGCGAATGCATGATCTCGCCCGAGGAGATCTGCCGGATGCTCGCGAAGCCTTCCTCGGCGACGTGCACCTCGTAGTCGCCCAACGTGCGAGGTCGGCGTTCCTTGCCCACCTTGGGCGGGACGGCCGGGTTGTCCATGTCCTCGACCTGCAGGAACTGGCGCTTCGCGTGGTACAGGGCGAGGAAGCGGTCCTCGAGGATGCTCTGGCGAATCTCCCGCATCAGCTGGTGGTAGAACCAGATGTTATGCTGGCCGAGCAGGGTCCAGCCGAGGGGTTCCTGCGTCTTGGTCAGGTGGTGCAGGTAACCGCGCGAGTACTTGCGGCAGACCGGGCAACCGCAGGCCGGGTCGATCTTCTCCTCGGAGAACTTGTAGACCGAGCGGCGGAGCTGGAGGATGCCGCGCGACGTGAAGGCCGTGCCGAACTGCGCCACCTTGTTCGGGATGATGCAGTCGAACATGTCCACGCCGCGGTGCACCGCCTCGAGTAGGTCGAGCGGGGTGCCCACGCCCATCAGGTAGCGGGGGCGGTCGGCCGGCAGCATGGCCGCGGCCACCTCGCACATGTCCTCGCGTTGGTGCTTCTCCTCGCCTACGGCCAGGCCGCCGATGGCGAAGCCGTCGAACGGGAGCTGCGTGAGACCGTCCGCGCTCTCCTGGCGGAGGTCGGGGTAGAGGGCGCCCTGCACGATGGCGAACATCGACTGCGGGGAGTCGCCGCGGGCCGCGAGGCTGCGCACGGCCCAGCGTTGGGTGATCTCGAGCGCCGCGCGGGCCGTGGCCTTGTCCGCGGTGGACGGGATGCACTGGTCGAGCACCATCATGATGTCGCTGCCGATCGCCATCTGCGTGGCGATGCTGACCTCCGGGCTGAGCATGAGTTTCTGGCCGTCGACGTAGCTGCGGAACTCCGCGCCTTCCTCGCCCATCGAACGCGCATGGGGCAGGGAGAAGATCTGGAAGCCGCCCGAGTCCGTGAGGAAGGACTTCTCCCAGCCGGTGAAGCGGTGGATGTCGCCGAACTTGCGGAAGACCTCGGGACCGGGGCGCAGGAGCAGGTGGTAGGTGTTCGCCAGGAGGATCTGCGAGCCGGACTCGAGCAGGGTGTCGAAGGTTTGGGCCTTCACCGTGGCCTGGGTGCCCACCGGCATGAAGAGGGGCGTCTTCACCTCGTTGTGCAAGGTGCGGAAGGTCGCGGCGCGGGCCCGGGAGCCGGTGGCCACGGCCTCGAGCTTGAAGTTGAGCCGCGAAGGGAGCATGTGCGCCGAAGGGCTAGGCGGTGACCCCGCCTAAGGCAAGGCGGATGGCGGCCAATGGGTTTGCCTCCAGGGGTGGAGCCCGCCTGGATGGGCGCATGTCCCTCGTCGCACGTCCGAATCGCCTCGCGCGAGGGTGCTTATGGACGGCGATGTTCCTGCTGGCGCTGGCCGCCCTGGCCTACGCCTTGGCCCGGACCCGCGATAACTTCCACGTCGTGGTCCCCGGCGAACTTTGCCGCTCGGGTCAGATGGAGCCCGATGCCTTGCGGGCCGCGGTCGCCCGGGAGGGGGTCCGTACCGTCGTCAACCTGCGTGGCAATCAGGACGGCGCCGGCTGGTACGACGAGGAGTCCGCGATCCTGGCCGCCGCGGGCGTCCGTCTCGTGGATTTTCCGATGTCCTCCGGCGTGGTGCTATCCGGGGAGAAGATGGACGAACTCGTCGGCCATCTCCGCCGAGGGCCGGCGCCGGTGCTCGTCCACTGCCGGGCGGGGGCGGATCGCACCGGGCTGGCCTCCGCCCTCTACCTGGCGGCGACCGGACGCTCCCCCGACGAAGCCCGCGCGCAACTCTCGTGGCGTTACGGCCACTTTCCCTACGCCTGGTGGCGGGAGCGGGCGGCGATGGACGCGTCCCTGGAAGCCTACCTGGCCCGGCCGCCGACCAACCGCTGAGCGCCGGTCGGTCGGGTCATTTCTGGAGGACGAACCGGTCGATCTCCTCGCCCTTGGCGTTGATGGCGCGGAGTTCGAAGCGCTTGGGCGTCAGGTCGAGCACGGAGAACGAGTGGAGCGTGTCGTAGAGCTTCGCGTTGAAGGGCGCGTAGTTGTCCTTCCCGCCGTTGGGGAGCTTGGCCAGGTTCTTCTCCACCGTGCCCGTGTAGAGCTTGGCGCCGCCGCCGCCCGTCACGATGTAGATCACGCCCTTGGGGCGGGTCTGGCCGGCCGCGTCGTAGGCCTCGTCGATCGTGAAGGTGCCGTTCACGAAGGACGGGGGGACCTTAGGCGCGCCGGACGGTTCGACCTTCGCCGCCTCCTTGGGGTCCTCGGGCTTGGGCGCCACGACCGCGGCATTGGGCGCGAACCGCAGCGGCTTGCTCCGCTGGTAGTTGTGCACGTGGCCGGCGAAGACCACGTCGACGCCGTTCGCCTCGAAGATCGGGGCGAGCTTGCGGGAGCGCTGGTCGCCGTAGTGGCTGGTGGTCACCTGGAAGGGCGGCGCGTGCAGGCAGACCAGTTTCCACGGCTGCTTGCTCGCCTTGAGGTCCTGTTCGACCCAGGCGGCCACCTTGGGGTCGTCGCCCTTGCCGGTCCCGGCGTTGCTGAGCACGACCACGTGCGCCGGGCCATAGTCGAACGAATAGAAGTCGAGCGACGGGTAGGTCTCCCCGGCGAGCCGGCGGAACTTCGCGCCTTCCTCGGTCTTCGGGATGAGGGTGCTCCAGGCGCCTTCGCCTGGGCCGTTACGCGGCGCCGTGAAGAAGTAGTAGGCCGCGTAGGCGTCGGGCAGCGTGGCGCTCAGCTTGCCGACGTAGGCGTCGTGGTTGCCGAGCACCGCGTAGAAGGGCACCGTGCCCATCAGCGGGGCGCCGGCCTGCTCGGAGGCCTCGGCCGCGTTCACATAGGTCGGCCAGAAATATTTGAAATAATGGAAGCTCCGCCCGCTCGGGTAGACGATGTCGCCCAGCGCGACGAGGAAGTCGGGCTTCGCCTGCGCGATGCGGTAGGCGATCGCGTTCTGGCCCGCCTTGCCGTCGGCGAGGTCGCCGACCATGACGAGCCGGGTCGGCTGGTCGGGGGACTTGCGGGCGCGGGCGGCGCGCTCGGCGAGGACCTTGCCGTCGGCGCGCAGGGTGTAGCCGTACTCGCCGTTCGCCGGGAGGCCCGGCAGCGAGGCCACGTACCGGACGTACCGCTGCGCCTTTTCGGCGGGCGTGACGGCCTTGGACGGCGGCGGGGCGAACTCGAATTCGGTGCGCGCGATCTTGGCGGCGATCGGCTTGAGGCCCTTGGGGGCGTACTCGAGGGTGAAGACCGCGTTGGTCGGCTCGGTCATCCAGATCACCTTGACCTCGTCGGTCGCTCCGAGCGTGCCCTGCGGTCCCGGTTGCACGTATGGCTGGACCAGGAGGGTCGGCTCGGCCGCGGCGACCGCGGCGGCGAGGAGGAGCGTGGGCAGGAAGGCCATGGGGGTGCGGCGGTTCTATCCCGGGCGGGGCCGCGCTCAACCGAATTCCAGCCGGGTCTATTTCGAGGTCGCCTCGAGGAAGCCCTGGGAGCGCATCCATTCCCCCGCCGTCCGCGTCCAACCGTCGACGGGGTGGTTCGTCGCGCGGGTGCCGAAGCCGTGGCCACCTTTAGCGTAGACGTGGAGTTCGGCCGGCCGGTCGAGGCGCTTGTAGGCCAGGTAGAGTTCGCCGGCTTCGAGCGGGTTGTTTCCATCGTTGTGGGCGACGACGAAGAAGCAGGGTGGCGCGTCCTTGGGGACGGCGAAACCCTCCCGGAACTTGGTCTTATCTTCCTTGTCGAGGAAGCCGCCGCCGTAGACGAAGAGCGTGAAGTCCGGTCCGATCGGGTCGTCGACGCCGGGTTTCTGCGGGTAGGTCCGCGGGGTGCGGTCCCAGGAGGCGTGGCCGACGAGGTTCGCGCCGGCGGAGAAGCCGATGACGCCGACGCGCCGCGGGTCGATCTTCCATTCGCCGGCGCGGTGGCGGACGATGCCCAGCGCGCGCTGCAGGTCCTGCACGGGGTATCGGTAAGGGATGGCTTCGTCCGACGTCGGGGTGCGGTAGCGCAGGAGCACGGCGGTGACGCCGAGCTGGTTCAGCCACGCGCACACGCCAGTGCCTTCGTTGTGCGTGGAGAGGAACCAGTAGCCGCCGCCGGGACAGACGATGACCGCGGCCCCGTTGGGCTTCTCCGCGGCGTAGACCACGATCGTCGGCTCGGCGATGTGCGTCTCCCGTCCGGCGACGCTGCCCTTCGGTCCGATGCGTTTGAGCGTCGCCTCGGAGGGCGCGACGCGCGGGCCGAGCTCGGCGGCGTCGAAGAGCTTGATCGGCGGGGGCGTTTCGGCGGCGCCGGCGGAAGTCGCCAAGGCGACAAGCATCAAGATCAGCGATTTCATGGCTTTATTTGATGAGTTTAATCTTCGTGATAGCAGCATCGGCTTCGTCCGCCTGTGTGTCGGGAGTTGCTTCGATTCCAGATACCGTAATCGAGAGAAGCCTGTCTTCCCCAAGGGGAATTACATAGACGATGTTCTTGGAGGTGGCACCTTGTTGCAGGAATCGGCCGCGGTATCTGACTCGTTCCATCATGACGCCATTAGAACCTTTGATCTCTCTGCGTTCCGTCACCCTGAATTCATGGATGTTTTTCTCCATGAAGGCGATGCTGGCGTCAGTCGCTTCGGATAGTTTCATCTTCCGCGGCATGGGTTCCTCAATGAAGACAATGTTGCAGGCGAATCCTTGAACGGGTTTCGGGTGGAACAACACGTTTTCCTTGAGCCCCATATTCTCTCCTGGGACGTTTTTCCAGCCTGCCGGTATGGCTACGGAGTAACGATTGGTGGAGGAGGAGTAGCGAGCTTCGCCATTTTGGATGGCTGAAGGGGGGTATGAACTCGTTTCGGCGGCGGAGGCGGAAGTCGCCAAAGCCAGGAGAAGGAGCGTGAGGGTGCGCATCGGGGTAAGGCTAGGACAGCACACCTAGGCAGATGTGCCAAACAAAGAAGCGGCCGAGGGGCCGCTTCTTAAGACCAATATGGCGAGACGCCTTAGGCGATGGCCTTGAGGTAGAGCTCGTTGGCCTTCTTCCAATCCACGACCTTCCAGAAGGCGTCGACATAGTCCGGGCGGCGGTTCTGGTACTTCAGGTAGTAGGCGTGCTCCCAGACGTCGAGGCCGAGGATCGGCGCACCGTTCACGTCGGCGACGCCCTTCATGAGCGGGCTGTCCTGGTTCGGGGTCGAGGTCACGGCGAGGGACTTGTCGGCCTTGACGACGAGCCAGGCCCAGCCGGAGCCGAAGCGGGTGGTCGCGGCCACCTTGAACTTGGCCTTCAGGCCGTTCTCGCCTTCGAGGCCGCCGAAGGCCTTGGCGATGGCTTCGCCGAGGGCGCCGACCGGTTCGCCGCCGCCGTTGGGCGAGAGGCTGTTCCAGAAGAAGGTGTGGTTGGCGTGGCCGCCGGCGTTGTTGCGGACCGCGGTGCGGATCGACTCGGGGACCTTGGAGAGGTCGGCGATCAGCGCGTCGACGTCGGTGCCGGCGGCGAAGCCGGGCTCCTTGGCGAGCGCGGCATTCAGGTTCGTCACGTAGGCGTTGTGGTGCTTGCCGTGGTGGATCTCCATGGTCGCCTGGTCGATGTGCGGCTCGAGGGCGTTATGGGCGTAGGGCAGGGGGGCGAGGGTGTAGCTCATGGTTTGGGTGGAAGTGGGTTGGGCGGCGACGAGGGGGCTGACGGCGACGGCGGCGGCCGCGAGCGAGGTCTGCTTGAGGAAGTCGCGTCGGTCCATGGCTTGAACGATGGCGAAACCCGGCCGGGGTCAAGCCGGGGCGGAGGAATCCCGGCCCCGCTTGAGGTTGAAGTACGCTTGGAGGATCTCCTTGCAGGGGGCCTCCAGCACGCCGCCGACCGCGTTCACCCGGTGGTTGAGCTTCGGGAGCGAGTGGAGCGCGGTCGCCCCGCCCAGGCAGCCCATCTTGGGGTCGCCCCAGCCGTAGACCACGCGACCGAGCCGGCTCATGATGGTCGCACCCGCGCACATCGGGCACGGCTCCTTGGTCACGTACAGGGTGCAGTCGTTGAGGCGCCAGTCGCCGATCTTCCGGGCCGCCTGCGTGATCGCGAGCATCTCGGCATGGGCCGTCGGGTCGCCCGCCCGCTCCACCTCGTTGTGGGCTGCCGCGATGATTTCGCCGCCCCGCTCGATGATGGCGCCGATCGGCACCTCGTCGATGCGCCAGGCGTCGACCGCCAGGTTGAAGGCCAGCGACATGTAGAAGGCGTCGTCCCGGACGAGTTGCGACGGGCGCAACTTGTCGAAGGGGCAGGTGAGCCCGGGGCGGGGGGTAGGAGCGTCGCCTTCCATCGGTGGCCAGCAGGACAGTCCAAGCCCGCCTTTTAGGCAAGCGGGGAGGGCGGGATAC